>CAJHYL010000094.1_pt1 | contig 34405 bp, 24 predicted proteins | sample 9198761 | NCBI WGS metagenome assembly CAJHYL01 (sample SAMEA7708360, study PRJEB35096) | sediment metagenome | biome: marine neritic benthic zone biome [ENVO:01000025]; feature: sediment [ENVO:00002007]; material: shallow marine sediment [ENVO:03000034] sea grass bed [ENVO_01000059] ...
TCATCAAATGGGCTAAAAAATTGGCCATTATTACCCGTAACTCTCATACTATTCGTAAATGTAATAGTGGTTTGAGTATCTGAAGGGCCCGCAACATCATCATAGGCAATAAAAAAGCCTTGACCTGAAGGAATAAAGCGATCTGGTGTTGCACCATTATTTGTTCCTGCTGAAGTCGCTACTCGATTAATGATTGAGTAATCATTTTGATTGAAATTCAAAACTTCATTCCCAGGATTAGCAATATCGGGAGGTAAGGATTGTGACCATAAAAATATAGCACCTTCGGTAAGATTTGCATCATTACTCAATGGATCAATCATGACGTCGGCCACATTCGCATTAAAAAACAGATCAACATCTACGGCAGAGGGGTAAGGATTCCCTATAAAATTCCAGTTATTATCAACAGTGACGCCATTGTCTTTGTATAAGGTAACAAATATATCGCCAGTATTCAGGGTGCCTGAAAAAGTTGCCATATCACTATATATGCCGCCTGGAGGTGGTGGGCCCGCAACAGCAGTTACAGCGTAACCTCTACCCACTTCAATATCTAATCCACTGGCATCTTGCCAATCGTCGGCCGAATCGTCAATATCATCACCATCACTATCAGAAAAGTTCTGAGCAGAAAAATAAAACCGCCTATTCCCAACAGGGTTAGGAAATACCGTATTTACATCTTGAGCTAATCCATATACATTGGGATCTGAAGATGTTTTTGAAGGATCAATAACGGGTGAGCTCCAGTAGGTATAGTTATAATCGGTAACATTATTATCAAAAGTAACTGTTTCTTTATTTACTGAAGCACTTCCGCCACTGCCATTAACAAACGTGCCAGCACTTGAACCGTCGCCTAATTGTACAAAAGAACCTTGTGTTTGAACGACAATTGTACCATCATTAAGTACATCTGTTACCACGCTAACAAAAGATCCATTGTCAACAGTTAAAGATTGACCAGCATTAGTTTTTAATGAACAAGCAGTAATATTTCCGTTTATGCCAGTTGAATAAGTGTCATTTATAACCGTAATTTTATTAGCATCTGGGGTAATTGTATTTAACCAAGCCCCACTTTGCCAAACTGCACGTTGCACATCCAATCGCGTTGCGGCTGAAGCGACATTACAACTTGTACCCTCATTAACCAGGCAGTAATATTGGTAATTGTTTAAATCTTGCGCGCCTGTTAAATCAATAGTTAATGTGGCCAATGTTGGATCAGAGTAAGGTGCACCTACAGTTATCGCAGTCCAGGTTAAATCCCCAGGAGCATGAACATACCATTGGTAAGACAATCCTGCTGGATCTGTACCTTGTGATGCCGAAACAGATAATTCAACACTTAAATCACAGCTTGATGAAGGAGCAACCGGATCGGTATTAATACTTGGTGGTGTACCATTTGAATAATCAAAGACACCCATATCGGAGTAATCATTGCCAGAACATGAAGCTGCACCTGTACCTGTCCAGTCTATGATTATCCAATCATTATTGTCCCAATTAGCCGTATTCGTTCCATAGGGTAAAGGCGTGGCGTCATTTCGTCTTCTAAAATCAAAACCGCGATCTCCTGTGATTGACGTTGTATCCATCCAACTGTCATTTCCAAACTCACCAAAATAATCAACTAAAGTACCCGAATTATATAAGCCTATAAAATCGTGACCATTAGTTTTTTTGTTAACTCCAGGAAGAATTGATGTTGCCAGATCACCTAGCTCACCTTGGCCACCGGTAACCGAAGAGCACATATATTGATTCAATGGTGCCTGCGTACCTATGGCTATAACAAACGTACTGCCATTAGGAATAGTTCCGCTTAAAGTTTCAGTAACGTAATCACTTGGCTGCGAAGGTGTCGTGCTCGTATTACCATTAGCAAAAATAGCCATAGAATAGTTTGATAAATCTACCGAACTTCCTGTCGCATTATATAGTTCAACATACGTCAAACTCCCATAAGTGCCATCGGTAACCTCGCTTATAAATAATTCAGACAGGTTAGATCCTCCTCCACAACCACTCACTTGCTCATCTAAGACAGTAAAAGGTAGCACATATGTACAACCACTATTGGCGGTAACTTCAATATTTCCAGTAGTTGCATTTAAAGGAATGGTAACTTCCATTTCACTATCTGAAATATTGTTAAATGACACACCGCTGCCATTATATGTAGCAGTCGCACTACTGAGTCCAGACGCACCAGTTACTGTTACAACTGTACCACCTGGCCCTTCAATAGGTGTATGTGAATATAATGATGAGGTCCCATTTAGTACTATATCATCTACCCAATAGTATTCATTGGCGTCCAAACCAATTGAACGCAGTCGTACACGCACTTGTGTTTCACTATTCGGGATATTGACAATCCATGGATTTGAGCCAACTGTTGTTGGATTCGACGCATTGGTATCACCAATATCCAGATCGGCGTTATTAAATCCATCAACCAATTTCACCGATCCTGTACCATTCCAAGACGTTCCATTATCATATGAAATATCTAACCAAAGATCTTCATTACTATCGCATCCAAAGGAAGCAAAAGAAACACTTAGTGATACATCTTGATAGCCTGCCAACGAAACGTTGGTTGTTGTAATATTATTTGAACCGCCAAGTCTGTATGATGCTGTTCCGTTGAATTTATTTGTTGTAGAATTTACTGCTCCTCCACCGGAATAGGTCCAGTCGTCACCACTTTCAAAGGCTAATGTTCTTATTGCGCCTGTAGCGCCATCATCATCGGCAACTGCTAAAGTTGTAGTACTTTCTGTTCCAATAGTAGCAGAATCACCTCCCATGACATTTTGTAATTCAAAATCGTAGCTCGCACTGTCATCGCAAATGCCATTATCTATGATTGTAATTGTTTCACATTGCTGGGCAGATGTATTCGCTGGGAATGTTATTGTTTGAGTTGTATAACTTGTAATATGCGGTGAATTAGACGACACCAATACTAAATCAACGGTAGTAGCATTTGTAGTACTAGGATTGGTAATATCAACACAAATACTTATAGCACTACCATTTTCATTTACGTCATAATTCGCTGAAGAAAATTCAACAGAAGTACTGGTTGAACAATTGATCGTTTGCCCCGTGTTTACGGCATTATAGGTGTTGGCTTGAGGGCTAGCCCATGTAAAATCGGAATATTGGCATCCCGTCCCACCCAGCTGTAAACTGTAACCAACTGTCGTGCTTCCAGGTTCTGTAACTCCTATATCAGTAGATGTTAATCCAATTGCTAATCCATTAGTGGCTGTAAAACTCCCTTCATAGCTCAAAAATTGAATCACAGAAGCCGTATCAACACAGTACAGTACCACACCATCAGGAGACCCATTTTGTAGCCCATTTGTTGGAAATCCAGTCCAATAAAATGTTACCCCATTAGAAGAAGTGCCACTTCCTGTATCAACAGGCACATTATTGTATACCGTGCCTCCACTTCCATTATACAATAGTATTCTTAGATTCGTACAACTATACCCTGTGGGCACGGCTACTTCAACACCTTCATTTGAATCAGTCCCTGCATTATCATAATGTAATTCATTAATCCAAGGTGTTTGGCTAAAACCAAGTATAATCACGCAGAAGAAACTAAGAAGAGAGAGGGCGTATTTCTTTATCATAGGGATTAATTAAAAAAGCAAACAAAGATACTCAAAAATAGCTATTATTCAAGGAGTTACTTTGGTTCCATTATCAACAAAATGTTATTAATTTGTACTATGCAGACGCGTCAAGTATTTACTGTACAAGAAGCCCTACAAAAATGTCAACATTATTGCAGCTATCAGGAACGTTGCCACAGTGAAGTTCGCAAAAAACTTACAGAAATGGGTATGATTCCCGATGCAATAGATCATATAATCGTTCAATTGATAAGACACGACTATTTAAATGAGTCACGTTTTGCTGAAACATTTGTTAGAGGAAAGTTTAGAATTAAGAAATGGGGGAGACATCGATTAACCCTGGAACTTAAGAAAAAAGATATTAGTAAGACGGTTATAAAAAACGCTTTAGAACAAATAAATGAGCAAGACTATCAAAATGCTTTTGATCAATTAGCCATTAAACGATTGGCATCCTTAAAGGAAAAAAATAAGTACAAAAAGAGAAAAAAACTTGCAGACTACCTACTCTATAGAGGTTGGGAAAGTCATTTGGTTTACGACAAAGTTAAATCTCTTATACCTTGAGCGTTTTGTGTGTTCTTACAATGGCCTGCTCATTCTTCCAGTCAATCCACTTCTGACCTTTTAGACGCCGCATTAAATTATCAAAGTGACGCATAATAAAAATATTGTAAACTGCCTTACTCAAATTCTTAGGTCGTCGAGCAATAGCTCTTAAACTCATTGATAAGCCTGGTGTGATATAACGCATATAATGCCAGTAGCCTTCAGGCATGTAAAGAACCTCACCATGACTTAAATCTGCAACCCAACCTTTTGCATGTTGTAAAGCTGGCCACTTTTCAAAATCGGGATTAGCAAAATTGATATCTTCTCTGGTTATTAAAGAGTGTGGAATTTTATAGAGGTATTTGTTCTGTTTTTGATCGAAAAGAATACATTGTTTTTTACCATCAAAATGAAAATGAAAAATATTCGCTAAATCTATGTCGTAATGCATAAATGTATACGAATCTTCTCCTCCAAAAAACAACATGGGAAGCCCCTTCATTAATTTTAAACCAAAATCGGGATAGGAATAGTCTTTTTGAAGCTGTGGGATTTCCTTTAAGATATTCCATAAAAAAATACGAAACTTTGTAGGTTCTTTTTTGAGCAAATCTACATACTCACTCATCTTCATTTTAGCATGAGGTTCATTAAACCCATCCTTATAATCTACCGGGCGATCATCGTATAATGGTACGACTTTATCACCTGCTATTTCAGCCATATAATCCAAATGCCACTTTTTATATGCAGGCCATTGCTCTATAAAACGTTCAATAACCACAGGTTTCTGTGGCTTAAAATAATGTTTGATGAAATCCTCTTTTGTAATGGTTTCAACCCGAGGAACTTGTTGTAGATCAAGTTTCAAATGACAATTTATTTGATGCGACCAAAGTTAAGAAAACGTTATCAAATATTAAGGTATTGTATTTACAGGCTCAATTTTTTAAAGCTTTAGCTTTTTGTTTAGCAAGTTCATTTCGTTCAATGGTATGACCCGGCCGAGACCATTTAGGTTTTTCGCCAGATGCTTTAAATTGTGAATCTTCAGACTCTATTGTTTGAGGTTGCATCTTTTTAATAAAAGGCTTTTGAGCGTTAAGGCCTAACAACTCAAATAATTTCATGTCTTCGTTTACATCGGGATTGGGTGTTGTTAGTAATTTGTCACCTGCAAAAATAGAATTCGCACCAGCAAAAAAACACAAGGCTTGACCTTCCTGACTCATTTCTGTTCGTCCTGCACTCAAGCGTACTTGAGTTTCGGGCATAACAATTCGTGTAGTTGCTACCATACGTACCATATCCCAAATACTCACTGGTTTTTGATCTTCCAATGGCGTGCCTTCTACGGCTACTAAGGCGTTGATAGGTACTGACTCTGGTTGCGGATTCAAAGTTGCCAGTGCTACTAACATTCCTGCTCTGTCTTCAATAGATTCTCCCATTCCAATAATACCACCTGAACACACCGTTACATTAGTCTTACGCACATTATCAATAGTATCTAAACGGTCTTTATACCCTCGTGTAGAAATGACTTCTTTATAATAGTCTTCAGATGAGTCTAAATTATGATTGTAAGCGTATAAACCTGCTTCGGCTAAACGTTGGGCTTGATTTTCGGTTAACATGCCTAGAGTACAACAAACTTCCATATCTAATTTGTTGATAGTTCTCACCATTTCTAATACTTGATCAAATTCGTCACCATCCTTTACATTGCGCCAAGCAGCTCCCATACACACACGTGAACTACCAGAGGCTTTAGCACGTAAGGCTTGCGCTTTTACATGTTGAACACTCATTAAATCGTTGCCTTCAATATCTGTATGATAACGTGCCGCTTGAGGACAATACCCACAATCTTCTGGGCACCCACCTGTTTTTATAGAAAGTAATGTTGAGACTTGAACCGTATTTGGATCATGGTTTTCACGATGAATAGATGCCGCTTCATAAAGCAATGTCATTAAGGGTTTATTATAAATCGCTAAAATTTGATCCTTAGTCCAGTTGTGTTTTATGCTACTCATAATTCAAAAATAGTTTTTTAAGACATTATTTCATCTAATTCAAAAATCAATTTGCCAACTGTTTTCAACAATTAGGATGTGTTACAATTATAGAAACAGCATTACCTCCAAATCCAACGGCATTAATCAAAATATTTTTAATAGAGCTTACAGATTTATTTTTTAGGTATGGAATAGAAATGAACTGTTGATGTTCCAACATTTGTATTGCCATTTCTAAACTAAGCATGCCTGATGCGCCAAGGGTATGACCTAATTTCCATTTGTTATTTGTAAGTGCAGGATAGTTTTGACCAAACACTTTTTTAATGGCATTTAATTCGGCCTTATCACCTTGAATGGTTCCTGGTGTGTGGGTTATAATAACATCAATATCAGATGCGCTGAATGAATCTAATGCCATTTTCATTGAACGTTGAAAGCATGTGGCATCAGTTGATAGAGAGGCATTGTGTTCAAGTATTTCTGTGGCATATCCAATTCCTTTAATAATACCTCTTGCATTAGGCACAATTCCTGTTTCAAGGCATGCCATAGAAGCGCCTTCACCTAATACCATAGTGTTAAATTGCTTGGAGGCGTCTAAAGCACGACACGGGAAATCGTCATTTGCGCTGGCATATATTTTTAACGCGTGCATTTGAGCAATGGTGAAATCAGTTAACGGTGCTTCACTTCCACCTACTAAAAACTTATCACTCATATTCGAATGTAACCAAGCTATTCCATTTAAGACGGCATGAAATGCCGATGAACATGTAATGGAATGGGAAATTTCAGGGCCTTGTGTGTTGAGGTCGTGCGATACCCAGGACGAAATATTTCCTAAAGTTGTTGTTGGAGAGCTCAAAGGTTCAGCTTTATTTTCAGATAAAAATTTATTGTAATTCTGCTCAAATAAATCGGTGGCACCTCTTGAAGAGCCTATGTTCACACCAAAGTTATCTTGACTGTTCCAGCCAGCATGTTTAACTGCTTTACGGGCAACATATATCGCGAATAATACAGTATCATCGAGTGATCTATATTTATTATTCTCTTGCTGTAATTTTCGTATTTCAGCTTTTGTATGATCACCCAGCGATGCAACAAAAGCTAATTGACTATTAAATTCTTGTTTGGTGATATAATGTGTATTATCTAAGTAGCTATCCCAAATTGTGTTTCCTGCTTGACCCAAAGCGGAGATTGATGATATGGCGGTTATGGATATGGGTTGTAGCACATATATAATTTTGGCAAAAGTAAGTTTTAATGGCTTGTAACAAAAGCATAAAATCAAATACTTATCTTTATATAAAACATCATTATGGAAGCACATCAGCAGAAAAGTTGGTTCGGTAGAAATTGGCCATGGCTAATCCCAGTTGGCGGCTGTTTAGTGATTATTTTACTGTTTATTTTTGGTGTTGGTGCTGCAATTTTTGGAGTATCTAAGATATTAACAGAATCTGAACCTTATGAATATGCTGTTGAAACTGCTCTTAACAATGAAGAACTTATTTCCATCATTGGAGAACCTATTGAAACTGATGGAATGATGCAAGGTTCTTTAAACTATAATAATGGGAAAAGCTCGGCAGATATTACTGTTCCCTTAAAGGGCCCTAATGGAAAAGCTTCGGTGACGATAATTGGTGAGAAACTGGATGATGAATGGGATTATGAAGAATTCTATATCACTATTAATGCGACCAATCAAAAAATCAATTTATTAGACAAGGCGCTAGAAGGCATCTAATGACGCTTCAATAGAACTATATACTTGATTTAACTCTTGATTTGAAATAGTATAAGGCGCTTGAATATAAATGGTATTACCAAGCGGCCTTAAAAACACACCGTTATTTAAGAAGAATTTAAATAATCGATCTCGAAAATCTCCATATCGCTCAGTTTCAGTAACCAAATCCAATGCGAATATGATGCCTTTTTGACGTGTTGAAACTACTTTAGGATGTGCATTAATACGTTCAGCAAATACCTGATGAGATGCAATTATTTCTTTTATTCGCGTTTGAATTGCTTTTGATTTTAACAGTTCAATTCCTGCTAAAGCGGCTGTACAAGCTAATGGATTTGCTGAATATGTATGCCCATGGAAAAACCCTTCACCAATGGAATCGCTTAAAAACGCGTTGTAAATGTCTTGCGTACAACTCGTAATGCCCATTGGCATGATACCTGCCGTAAGTGCTTTACTAAGGCAGATGATATCTGGCTTAGTTTCAACTTGGTCAGAAGCAAAGTAAGTTCCAGTCTTTCCAAAACCAGTCATAACTTCGTCGGCTATTGTAATAATGCGTTGTGACTTACAATATTCCAAAATTGAATTTAATGACTCGGCACTGTGCATCTTCATAGCGGCTGCGCCTTGAACTAAGGGTTCATATACAAAAGCAGCAATCCGATTATCTTGTATTAGATTTTGAAGTTTATTCAAGATGTCCATATCATTCTTCCCGTTTGGGGTAGGAATACGAATCACTTTTAAAAAGAAATCTTCAAAAGGGCCATTATAAACCGATAAACCAGACACGCTCATTGCACCAAACGTATCGCCATGAAATCCGTCTTCAAAAGCAAGAAGTACTTCACGTTTATCGCCATTGTTAAAATGATATTGAAGCGCCATTTTTATAGCGACTTCAATTGTGGTCGAGCCATTATCACTAAAGAACAATTTTTTCTGATTTGCTGGTAAAAGATCAATTAATGCTTCCGATAACTCAACGGCTGGTTTATGAGTAAAACCACTAAAAACTGTATGGTGGAGCTGCTGTAGTTGTGATGTTATTTTATCGAGAATGAAAGGATTACAATGCCCATACATACAAGTGTACCAAGATGCAATAGCATCTATATAGGTATTCCCATCTTCATCATAAAGTAGATTATCTCGTCCTCTTACAATGGCTATGCTATTTGGATGCGTTTGATGTTGCGTTAATGGATGCCAAAGGTGCTTTTTGTCGCGTTCACTTAAGGTCATAATTTGTCTTTAAACAATTCAGCGTATTCTTTAATTACATTTTTATCAAAATAGGGTTCTTGATGAATTCGACCAAGCACTTGCACATTTGTCATTTTTTGGATGATTGTTTCCGTAGAAGGATGCGCTTCACCACTAAAAATAAGTGAAACATCATACCCTTTTTGCTTCAATGTATTGATCGTTAAAATAGAATGGTTAATGCTACCAAGGTAATGCCTAGATACTATTAATACGTGATAATTAGGCTTAATGATATCTAAAATCACTTCCGTATTGTTTAAAGGCACCATTAAACCACCAGCACCTTCTATGATGAGATGATTCTTGGTTTTAGGTTCTTTAATTTTGCTTTTATCTATAGTAATACCATCAATCTCTGCGGCAGCATGTGGACTCATTGGTGTGTTTAAGGCATAACTATTTGGGTGAAATTTAGAATTGGTGTTTGAGATTAAACGTTGTACTTTTTTAGTATCACAATTATTTAGTTCACCGGCTTGAACAGGCTTCCAATAATCGGCTTCAAGGGCTTCTACTAGAATGGCCGAAACTATGGTTTTACCAACATTGGTATCAATACCTGTTACAAAATACTTTTTCACGCTGTAAATGTACAAGAGTTGTGCTAAATTAAATAGCTTAAATATTTGCTATCTTTAATGAAAAGGTAAAAATCAACTAAAAACTAAATTATTTGATATGAAAAAACTAATCAAACCAATGATTGTTTCATTTATGATTTTCTCACTTTTAATAGGTTGTAAAAAGGAAAAAAAAGAAGACCAGATACAAGTGAATTCTACAGAGCAACGAAACAATGATGAAGAAAAAACAGATGATACTTCTAAAAAAGACTGTGATGATTTTCTAAAAGAATATGAAAAATGGATGGATGATGTTGTAGAAGTAATGGCAAAGCATAAAGATAATCCTGCTGGACTGATTGGTGATCCAGATTATACCAAATCAATGTTGGAAGCTTCAAATTGGGCTACAGAATGGATGCAAAAATCAACGGTATGCGCTCGGGATTCTAAATACCAGAAAAAATTTGACGCTATCCAGAAACGCATGGAAGAAAAAATGCAGGATCTAGGACTTAATTAATTTTGAAAGCAGCGTTAGAACTTCGGAGATCTCATTGCTAGTATTAAATGTGTGTAAGCAAAATCTTAGTCGTTCTTGGTTTTTAGGAACTGTTGGTGAGAGAATAGGTTTAACATCAAAGCCATTTTCTTTCAGTGAAAAAGCGATTGACTTTACTAAATTATTACCTGAAACAATACAACTGTGAATCGCAGAATTACTGTCTATAAAACAGGTTTTAAGATTGAGCCTAATTAGCTCCGATTTAAAATGTAAAATATTTTCTAAAAGCTTTTTTCTTTCAAGTGAATTGTGATCAACTAGCGCCTCATTCGCTATTTTAATAGTTGCTAATGCATGAGGTGCTAATGCTGTAGTGTAAATAAAACTTCGTGCAAAATTCACCAGATAATCTTTAAGCTCTTGACTTCCTAAAATAGCCGCACCATGACAGCCCAAAGCCTTCCCGAATGTAATTAGTCTTGCAAAAACTTCAGTTTCTAGTTCTAAATCTTGTAGTAGCCCGAAGCCTGATTCACCAATAATACCAATGGCATGTGCTTCGTCTACAATGAGGTACGCTTTAAAGTCTTTGCATAGATTTACAACTTCATTAAGATTAGGAGAATCTCCATCCATCGAGAACACACTTTCGGTCACCACATAAGTTATAGAATTCTTATTCTCAACTTGTTTTAACATCTTGCCGAGATGATCAATATTGTTGTGTTTGAATTTATAAGCTTTTGCCTTAGACAATCTAATCCCATCTCTAATGGATGCATGAACCAGCTCATCATATAGAATAATATCATTGCGCTGAGGTACTGAAGAAAAAAGGCCAATATTGGCGTCATAACCTGAGTTAAAAATTAATGAGGCATTAGCGTTATATATGTTACATAATAATTCTTCTACAGTAGGATAAAGGTTATGATTACCAGAAAGTAAACGGGAGCCTGTAGAACCATTTTGTTTAAAATTATTTGCGATTAAATAGTGGTGCGTTTTACTAAAAAGGTGGTCAGATTGGGCATACCCTAAATAGTCATTTGAAGAAAAATCTATTAGTTCGTGCGACTCAGTTAATGTTCTAAGGGCATTATTGGTTACCCTTTTATTCAATTTAGAATTTAACTTTTCAGGAAATTTCATCAGCAACAAAAATACTATCTTCGTTCATTAAACTATACTTCAATGCAAAAATTAATTCTCTCAATATTGGCGTTTGCATATTCTGTACTTATGATGGGTCAAACCTCTTCTAGATATGAGATTTCATTTGAAAATGCTGTGCACCATGAAGCTGAGATTAGAGCAACATTTACGGGATTAAATGGCGATGTAGAACTTCATATGAGTAGAACGTCTCCAGGTCGTTATGCACTACACGAATTCGTAAAGAACGTTTACAACATCAAAGTTTTAGATGGGAATGGGAATGCATTAAATGTGGTAAGAAAAGATCCATATTCGTGGATGGTTACAGGTCATGATGGCACAATCAACTTAAGTTATACCTTGTTTGCCAATCATGGTGATGGCACTTATAGTCAAGTAGACGAAACGCATGCACACCTTAATATTCCAGCTACTTTTATGTATGTACCTCAATTAAGTGATAAAGGGATTGAAGTTAGTATTGATGTAAGAGAAGATTTGAATTGGAAAGTGGCGACACAATTACCCAATAGAGGAGGCAATAGATATGCGGCTAAGAATTTCCAATATTTTATGGATAGTCCAATAGAGATAAGTGATCATGACATACGATCGTTTGTGGTAGACGGGCAAACAATCAACCTAGTGTTACATCACAATGGCACTGAAGAAGAACTCAATCAGTATTTTGAACAAGTCAAGCCAATAGTACTTGAGCAAAAAGCGGTGTTTGGTGAGTTGCCTAAATTTGATTATAAAAATTATTACTTTTTGGCATGTTATATTCCTAATGCCAGCGGCGATGGCATGGAACACCGCAATTCCACCTATCTAACCAGCACTAGAGCTTTAGCCCAAGAAGGAATGTCACGAAATATTGGCACGGTGTCTCACGAGTTTTTTCACGTTTGGAATGTAGAGCGAATACGGCCGACAGATTTAGAACCATTTGACTTTTCTAAAGCTAATATGAGTACTGCGTTATGGTTTGCAGAGGGTTTTACAAGCTATTATACTGGGCTAATCTTGTGTAGAGCTGGGATAAGAACTCCCGAAGACTATATAGCTAGCTTAGAAGGTACATTTAACTATGTATGGAATTCACCTGGAAGACAATTTTTTAATCCTTTAGAAATGAGTCAGCAAGCCCCTTTTGTAGATGCAGCGCGATCTGTAGATCCTAATAATAGAAGGAATACCTTTATTTCTTACTACTCTTACGGAAGTGCCCTTGGGCTCGCTTTAGATTTGGCACTTCGTGAAAAAGGCCTAAATCTGGATGATTACATGAAAATGGTGTGGTTCACTTTTGGAAAGGAGGAGATACCTTATAAGATTAGTGATTTACAACAAGTTTTAATGGGTTACGCCGGTAAAGAATTCAGTGATTCTTTTTTTAGTAAGTATATATTTAATAGCGAAATGCCTGATATGAAACGGTTATTTGATAATGTTGGAATTTCACTAACTCAAAATCCTGATAAGGTATGGTTTGGAGTTTCGATGAGTAATGGCAAAATATCACGCAATACAACTTTGTTCTCACCCGCTTATACAGCAGGATTAGAAAAAGGAGATATTTTATTGAAGATAGGTGAATCAACAATTACTAGTAAAACCGAAATTGATAAACTTTTAGAGACTTTTAATGTTGGGGAATCGGTTAAGATACTTTTTGAACGATTTGGAAAGCAGAAGGAAACCCAGATCACTTTTACCCAAGACCCAACATTTACAATTTCAACATTTGAGAATAGCGGATTAGAATTAACAGAAGCGCAAAAGCAAGCGCGTTCTGATTGGTTATCCTCAAAAAGAAATTGAGCATTCATTAGATTCACCTTGCAAGATTTTATAACTTTTAGCATTATTTAGAAATTAAATTGTAATCCACAGCGATGATTGATCTATCAACTTTTGACATTGCACTCATTGTCACTTTTTTTGCCATAACACTGTTCATTGGTATATACGTTTCAAAACAATCTGGTAAAAGCTCAACGGAATACTTTTTATCTGGCAGAAGCATGCCTTGGTGGTTATTGGGTGTTTCGATGGTGGCGACTACCTTTTCAACAGATACACCCAACTTAGTTACTGATATTGTACGGACTAATGGTGTTTCAGGAAATTGGGTGTGGTGGGCATTTTTAATTACAGGATTACTAACAGTTTTTGTTTATGCTAAGCTATGGCGAAAGTCTAAAGTAAAAACCGACATTGAATTTTATGAATTGCGTTATGGAGGCGCACCAGCTCGGTTTTTACGAGGCTTCAGAGCAGTGTATTTAGGAATAATTTTTAATATCCTGGCCATGGCAGGAGTTACTTTAGCAGCTATTAAAATTGGTAGTATTATGCTTGGGCTTCAACCATGGGAAACGGTTGTGTATGCTGGACTTATAACTGTTATTTTTAGCGCACTAGGTGGATTTAAAGGCGTAGTTTACACAGATTTTATACTGTTTTTTACGGCCATGGCTGGTGCCATTGGTGCAGCCTATTACCTTGTTGGATTACCAGAAGTAGGCGGATTAGACGCCTTATTGCAAAATGAACATGTGTCCAGCAAAATGTCTATACTGCCCGACTTCAGCAATAAAGAAGCATTAATTACACTGCTTGTCATTCCGTTGGCTGTTCAATGGTGGAGCTCTTGGTATCCAGGTGCAGAACCAGGTGGTGGAGGCTATATTGCACAACGTATGTTAGCCGCAAAAAACGAAAATCATGCGATAGGTGCTACATTCTTTTTTAATATTATGCACTATGCGTTAAGACCTTGGCCATGGATTATCGTGGCTTTGGCATCTTTAGTTGTTTTTCCAGATTTAGCGAGTATTCAAGAAGCGTTTCCAAATGTGGCAGAAGATAAACTGGGTCATGATTTGGCCTATTCTGCCATGCTTACGAAATTACCAAGCGGTTTACTCGGATTAGTATTAGCTTCACTGGTAGCAGCTTATATGAGCACGATTTCTACACATTTAAATTGGGGGAGTTCTTATGTTGTTAACGATTTTTATAAACAACAAATTAATAAGGCTGCCTCTGAAAAGGAGTTAGTATTAGTAGGTAGAATTTCTACGGTATTGTTAATGGTATTTAGTGCATTGTTCGCTTTAGTTCTACAAAATGCATTGCAGTTATTTGATATTATTTTAATGTTTGGCGCCGGTACGGGATTGATCTTTATCTTGAGGTGGTTTTGGTGGCGCATTAATGCATGGAGTGAAATTTCTGCCATGTTTGTCTCTGGGATTGTATCCATCTTAATAGCATTTACATCATTAGGTGAAACGCTTTTTGGGGATGACGCCTTAATGCCAGCGTGGGGAAAATTCCCTTTTATAGTATTGGTGACTTCCATTGTTTGGATTGCTGTGACTTATCTCACACGCGCTGAAGACAAAGTTGTCCTTCAACAATTTTATAAAAAAATTCAACCTGGTGGACCTGGATGGAATAAGGTGGTAGATGAAGCAAACGCACAAGGTGTTGAAATTGTAGATCAGAATGAAGGATGGAGTGTGCCTTCCGGAATATTAGCTATGATAGTTGGCTGTGTATTAATTTACAGCGTGATGTTTGCAACCGGTAATTTAATTTATGGTGAATATACAAAAGGTGTTGTATTAAGTCTTGTAGCGTTAATCTCGGCATTCATTTTAATACGTCTATGGGGTAAAATAAAAGCGACTATTTTATAAATAAAAAAACGCGAAGCAAGGCTTCGCGTTTTAAATATCTTTAATCAAAGTTTAGTCGGCTAAGACTATTACTTTGTTGTCATTCATTTCAATAGTACCAGAATTAATTGGTAACCATGTACCTCGGTCTGCACCTTTTTCGAATCGGTTTTCGAATTCTTCTTCAATTTCAACAGAACCAAATAACTTTACATGCCCAGCTTTCAAAAGAGACACAATTGGTGCGTGATCTTTTAGCATTTCAAATTCACCTAGAACACCTGGAACAGCGACTGAGTCTACTTCGCCTTTAAATAAAGTGGCTTCTGGAGTTACAATTTCTAAATACATAGATTCAATTTAATTAGGCTTCGGCTAACATTTTTTCTCCTGCCTCAACAGCTTCTTCAATGGTACCCTTAAGGTTGAATGCCGATTCTGGTAAGTGATCTAATTCACCATCCATAATCATATTGAAACCTTTAATAGTATCTTTAATATCAACTAAAACACCAGGAGTTCCAGTAAACTGCTCAGCAACATGGAAGGGTTGTGATAAGAAACGTTGTACACGACGAGCGCGGCCTACAGCTAGCTTATCTTCTTCTGATAATTCTTCCATACCTAGGATGGCGATAATATCTTGAAGTTCTTTATAACGTTGTAATAATTCCTTAACGCGTTGTGCACAATCGTAGTGATCGTCTCCTAATATATCTGCCGTCAAAATTCTAGAGGTAGAATCAAGAGGATCTACAGCAGGATAAATACCTAACTCGGCAATTTTACGTGATAATACGGTAGTTGCATCTAAGTGTGCAAATGTAGTTGCAGGAGCAGGGTCAGTCAAGTCATCAGCAGGCACATAAACTGCTTGTACAGATGTAATCGATCCTTTTTTAGTTGAGGTAATACGTTCTTGCATAGCGCCCATTTCAGTTGCTAGAGTAGGTTGGTAACCTACGGCAGAAGGCATACGCCCTAGAAGTGCTGATACCTCAGATCCAGCTTGTGTAAAACGGAAAATATTATCAACAAAGAAAAGTACATCTTTGCCTTGTCCGTCACCAGCACCATCTCTAAAGTATTCTGCAACTGTCAATCCTGATAGTGCCACACGCGCACGTGCTCCAGGAGGTTCGTTCATTTGACCAAACACAAAAGTTGCTTTAGATTCTAACATCGCTTTTTTATCAACCTTTTTAAGATCCCAGCCACCTTCTTCCATAGAATGCATGAAATCATCACCATATTTGATAATGCCTGATTCTAACATTTCACGAAGTAAATCATTTCCTTCACGTGTACGTTCACCAACACCAGCAAATACAGATAAGCCACCATGTCCTTTAGCAATGTTATTAATCAATTCCTGAATTAATACAGTCTTACCTACACCAGCTCCACCAAACAAACCAATTTTACCACCTTTAGCATAAGGCTCGATAAGGTCGATTACCTTAATACCAGTGAATAATACTTCAGCTGAGGTTGATAAATCCTCGAACTTAGGCGCCTCTCTATGAATAGGAAGCCCATCTTCATTTCTTTTAGGAAGATCTCCTAAACCATCAATAGCATCACCAATCACATTAAAAAGACGACCATAAACTTCTTCTCCAATTGGCATCTGAATTGGTACACCCATTGCCTCTACTTCAGTTCCTCTACTTAAACCATCTGATGAGTCCATGGCAATAGTACGCACTGTATCTTCACCAATGTGAGATTGTACTTCTAATACTAGTGTTGAACCATCTGGTCTATTAATTTCTAATGAATCGAAAATTTTTGGAAGTTCGGCACCAGCAGCGAATTCGACATCAATAACTGGACCTACAATTTGTGCAACTTTTCCTGTAACTTTAGACATTACTTATGTGTTTATTTTTTCAGTTTACTTTCAATTGAAAAACAGACCGTTTTTCGCGCTGCAAAGATATAGTATTTAATTAAAATAATGTATTCATTTTGCTCTTTTTTCCTAATAAAAAAACACCTTCGAAAAGAAGGTGTTTTATAATATATTTTGAATATTATTTTTCTATAAATCTGGCGGGTAATTGGTAGGGAAATTCCCTATATCCACCAAATTACCAGAGGCTTCAAAATTCGATTCATATGCTGCATCAATTGCTTTTAATAATTCATTTGCTGCTAAGGCATACCCTCTTGCGGTTAAATGAACCCCATCAAGTGAAAAGAGACCTCCAAATACTAAATCATCAGTTAATGTGAAATCACCAGAAGTCACACCACCATTAGCTGCTTGTACTAACAAGGCATAAGCATCTACAAATGCATACCCTAGTTGGTTTGCTGTAGCTTGTATAACGCTGTTAAAACTATCTGTAGCATTTTGAACTTCTAATTGTTCACTAGGCAACAAAACCCATTGATCTTCCATTGGGTATGTTAACCCATTGATAGATAATTGCCCAGCTGTTGCTGGATCTACACCTAAGCCTAATAAGAGGTTAAAATAATCTTCATTTAAAGTAGCTATTGCTGTTGAACTTGGTAAAATTAATAAGTCAGCGGCTGTAGCCTGGCGTGATTGGGCATATTGACTTGCTAGTAAACCAGCAGTTAAAGGATCTAATCCACCTGCTTGTAAAACACCTGCAAGCTGAGCCGCAATATTCGGTAAAGATTCATCGTGAATCACTACAGCACTTGCCATGTCTGTTGAAAATTCTACTTTTCGCTCAGGTACTCCTAAGAAATCAAAAGCTTGATTTAATGGTGCGTAAGCCGCATTTAAAATTGCAATTTGAGAACCAAAGTCGGGATTTGAAGGATCTAAAGCATTATGAGGAATTGTTGTAAAGAAAGGAATTGATGTTACATCAGGTATGTTAACCATGACGCCTTGCGTGCCTCCCAAAAGTCCGGCAATTGCGTTTAGTGATCCAGTAAATGTAGGAACATCGGTGATTGGAGAAGCTCCGCTTCCGCCAGTTGTTGCATATCCAAGGACATCATTATTTCCTATCCACAAACTTACAAACGTTGGTGCTTGCGCTAAAACGTCTTCCATCATACTTGCATTTGGATTAGAAGCCATTCTGGCAAAATATGGATTTGCCAAGCCAGCAGGAATATTAGCAATATTTCCATAACCGTTAGCTAATAAATGAAAGCTCATCGCCCCTGGCACACCCATATTGTTAAATGGGCCAGCTAAAACATTAGACACTTCGGTTGTCGGCATAGCCGGAAGTGAAGCAGGACCAGCGCCGTCAAAAAATAATCTCGGACCAAAACCAGGAAGCATCTGGCCACCTAAAAGTAACCCACCGGTTTCATCATTCATCAATGGCTGTGTAAATTCGCCACCACCTACTAAAGCAAATTGTTGCGCCATAGTATATGGCATGGAATTGTGCTGAGCAGAAATAAACAGTGCGTTGTCTGTAAAACCTGCAGTTAATGAATTACCAACAGAAACAAAAGTTGAAAAATCTGCCGAACCAGCAGTTAAGTCTGGAAGCGGCGTTGTTGAATTGAATAGACTTAAGTCATCCTCTTCACAAGCAGTTATTCCAAAAACAAGAATTAAACCGCATATATATTTTAAAGTTTTCATAGTTATTTTTTTATAAGTTATTGATAGTTACACCAACGTAGTACATTGAACCAATAAATGCAGAACCGAATGCTGTAAAGTATTCATCACCTAATAAATTGGTGCCTCCTGCTTTGAAAGTGGCCTTTAAACTTGGTACAGTATAATTGATCTGTGCATCGACTGTATGGTAAGATGGAACTATGCCATCTCCAAAAGCTGCTTCCCAGAAGAAACGATCACTCCAGCGCCATGAAACATTGAAACCAAAGTTTTCGAATAACTCGGTATTTCCAAAACTTGCTTTAACGCGATGTTCTGGTGTATTGAAGTTAGTTCTAAAATCTGGAAATGCTGCTCTATCAAAATCTTGTTCGATAAAGCTATAGTTACCACTTAAATCAAAATCGCCCAATACTTTTGTTGACACTCCAATTGAAGCACCGTAGGCCTTGACATCTACCACAGAATTGGTATATGTTTGATAGGTAACAAAATCACTATTAGCGATAGCAGCGAGTGACAAAGAGTTATCTCCAACTGTACCATAAAGTGGTGCTATAACCTGTTCGTTGGCAATAAAGTCGCTATAACTGTTGTAATAGGCACTTGCATCAATAATGGTTTTACCTAGTTTTCCTCTATATCCAACTTCTACAGACGTAATACTCTCTGGTTTTACGAATTCTGAATTGGCAATTCTTAAGTCTGCTGGATTTCCAGAAGCTGCAAATTCGATTACAGATTGTGCTTGATAAGAATTGACATAAGCCGCCTCACCTGTTTGAGCTATAGATGCGGGATTTCCTAATCCTTGCCCAGCTACGCTTACGCCATACGTTCGCTCATAACGAGCAGGGTTATCTGGAGCAGAACCAACTAAAATAGCTCTACCAGCATCTAAACCAATATAAAGATCTTGAGTCGTTGGATTTCTAAAACCAGTTTGAACAGAAGCTCTAATATTGTGATTTTCGTTCACCGTAAAACCAGCTGAAAGTCTTGGTGAGAAAAAACCATCAAATAATTCTGATTTATCATAACGAACAGAACCTGTAAGCTTTAATTTTATAGCATCACTAAGCTCGAACGATTTTTGTAATTGTGTGTATATACCTACTTCAGAATAGTCAATAGCACCATCGGCATCGGTATATATTGTTCCAGATGAATTAAGACTATATCTTCTATATGAGCCACCAACTTGAATTTCAACAGCATCAACTAAATGCCCAAAATTGTAGTTTGCATCAGCATGATAGTATTTAGAGGCATCTTGAAACCTTGATCCTGTTGTTAAATCTGGATCGTTAATACTTTTGTTAAAAGCATTAATAAATTGTGGTGAACCTGGTTCAAATCGACCAGTATCGGCAACGACCCGACCAGCAGCATGTGCTTGATCATTTGTAGCTCCTCCAAGTGTTTGTGTAACATAAGCGCCTACATATTCTGCGAACCATGTTAAGTCATCTTTCCAAGCGCGATTAATGTTGATACCTGTAAATACCATATCATATGAATCACCTGCCTTATCGGCTACAACATAACCTCGAGCAAAGAAATTGTCATTTTTCACTTCTAACTTGTGCTGTTGTTGTGAGAAACCATCTATAGTATATCTGTTTGTTCCCTGGTAAATTGTAGTACCTGTACCAACTTTTCCAACATATTGAATTTCAAAATCATCTCCCCAAGGGCGGTAATATAAACCCCAATCTGCTTTAATACTCTCAGCATTATATTCGGTAAGGTCACTTTCATTGTAACCAGTTCTACTTACATTTACCGAAGGCACAAGAGCTTCGGCACCAGGCGGCAATAGACCTAATCCTACCATAGCTTCTGCTACCCCTCTAATATCTGTAGCAACTTCATCACCATATATATTAATTCCATCATAATCTATATCTGCTCTCGTAAAACCTCTGTTAAAACGATCTGCGTCATTAGTAGCAAACCAATCTGTACCATTTAACCATCCAAAGTTCACTTTAGCGGCAAATTTATCACTGAATTTATATGCTGCACGAATACCAACATCGGTATAAGTATTATCTCCAGCCGCTTCTTGAGATGTAATTCCTTGCTTAATAAAAGCACTTATACCTTGATGGTCAAAAGGACTTTTACTTCGCATAAATAAGATACCGTTAAAGGCGTTTGCACCATATAATGCAGATGCTGCACCTGGAAGTAATTCGACACTTTGAACGTCTGTTTCTATCATACCAACTAAATTTCCAATAGGGAAATTAAGTGCAGGTGTAGAATTGTCCATACCATCTACAAGTTGCATAAATCTATTATTAGAGAAGGTGGCAAAACCACGGGTATTAATAGACTTAAAGGTTAAACTATTGACATTAACATCTACGCCTTTTAGGTTTTCTAATCCATCATAAAAATCGGCCGAAGCTGTATTCTTAATTTCTTTTAAACCAAATCGTTCTACAGTTACCGGAGACTCAAAAATTCGCTCTGGAGTACGTGATGCTGAAATAACTACTTCATCAAGCGTTGTTCCTTCGTTTAATGAGAAGTCAATAGTTTGATTATTACTTGTGACTTCCATTGTTTGAGGCTCAAAACCAGTAAAACTAGCTTGAATTGTAAATGGAGGATCCTGATCGACTACAAGAGTGTAGACGCCATCAAAATCAGTAAATGCTCCAGTACTTGTTCCTACCACTATAACATTGGCACCTGGTAGGGGCTGACCTGTATCGTCGGTAACCTTTCCTTTTACTGTTGTTTGTGCAAAAGAAAAAGCACAACAAAACAGCATTAAAAACTTTAAAGTTGTCTTCATTATTAGAGTGTAATTAGTTTGTTTTTTGAATAAGTATTCGCTGGCAATATAAATAATTATACGTTACCAATTCTGTATTTCTACAAAAATTATGCACGCATAGTATTTTTGAGACAGCCGAATTCTTAGATGAAAGATAGTAAAATATGGTGAGAACGAATTATTGTTTAACTATTCTACAGTAACCGATTTAGCAAGATTACGGGGTTGATCTACATTTCTGCCCAACATAACCGCTATATGATATGAAAGTAATTGCAATGGAATGGTTGTTACCAAAGGAGATAACATGTCTTCGGTTTCGGGAACTTCAATAAAGTGATCTGCTAACTCTGTAACACTTGTATCGCCTTCAGTTACAATAGCTATGATTTTACCTTTTCGTGATTTTATTTCTTGAATGTTGCTAACAATTTTTTCGTAATGCCCTTTTTTGGTAGCAATGACCACTATAGGCATATTTTCATCTATTAGGGCAATAGGGCCATGTTTCATTTCTGCTGCAGGATAACCTTCGGCATGGATGTATGAAATCTCTTTAAGTTTTAAAGCACCTTCTAAGGCTACGGGGAAATTGAATCCGCGACCTAAATACAAGAAATTCTTAGCATCTTTATAAATAGCCGAAATTTCTTGAACTTGTTTATCGGAGGTTAAGGTGGTTTTTATTTTATCTGGAATTAATTCAAGTTCAATTAAGTATTTTCTATAATCTGAACTTGAAATAGTCCCCTTTGCGCGAGCTAAGCGCAAAGCGATTAAGGTTAAAATTGTTATTTGTGTTGTAAAGGCTTTGGTAGATGCCACACCTATTTCTGGACCAGCATGTGTATAGGCACCAGCATTGGTTTCTCTGGCAATTGAAGAGCCTACAACATTGCAAACTCCAAAGACGAATGCACCTTTAGATTTAGCTAATTTTATGGCGGCAAGCGTATCGGCAGTTTCACCAGATTGTGAAATGGCTATGACCACATCTTTTTCTGAAATGACCGGATTTCTATATCTAAATTCGGAAGCATATTCAACTTCTACAGGGATTCTCGCCAATTCTTCAAAAATGTACTCTGCCACTAAGCCAGCATGCCAAGAGGTCCCACAAGCAACTACAATAATTCGATCGGCATTTAAAAACTTCTTCATGTTGTCTTCAACACCTGACATTTTTATGATGGCTTGTTTAGTTAATAAGCGTCCTCTAAATGTATCAAAAACGGCATTAGGCTGTTCATATATTTCCTTTAACATGAAGTGCTCATAACCACCTTTTTCAATTTGCTCCAGGTTCATTTGAAGTTCTTGAACATAAGGATCAACCAGTGAGTCGTCTTTAATCTTTCTAACTTTTACCCCTTTATGTTTTCTTATAATTGCCATTTCTTCATCTTCAAGATAAATGGCATTTTTAGTATATTCTAAGAAGGGCGATGCATCACTGGCAATAAAAAACTCGTCTTCTCCTATGCCTATGGCCAAAGGACTACCTAAACGGGCAATAACGATTTCGTCTGGCTTATTTTTGTCAAAAACCGCAATAGAATAAGCGCCTATAACTTGATTTAGTGCAATTTGAACCGCTTTACCTAGTTTAATATCATCTTGTTGAAGCACATCTTCTATAAGATTTACTAAAACTTCGGTATCTGTATCAGACTTAAACGTAAAACCCCGTTTTTTAAGTTCTTGTTTTAAGGATTCATAATTTTCAATAATTCCATTATGAATGATAACAAGGTTTCCAGAATTAGAATAATGTGGGTGTGCATTAATATCATTAGGAACACCATGCGTAGCCCATCTGGTATGCCCAATACCAAGATTACCATTTTTGGTAATTTCTGAAGCAACACGATCCTCTAAATCGGCTACTTTTCCTTTAGTTTTTGAGACTTTTAGATCACTCCCATCAAAAAGTGCAATACCAGCACTATCGTATCCGCGATATTCAAGTCTCTTGAGACCTTCAACAATTATTGGATAGGCTTCTCTATTACCAATGTAACCTACTATACCGCACATATACGAATTCTAGTTATCGGGTTCAGAATAATAAATTTCTAATTCTACTTTTTTCTCAACATCAGCAGTATTGTTTCCAATCAAAACTGTGCTTCTAGGTGTGAGACCAGCACCTGAAGTAATAGCATCGAGCAAATCATCTTCATTTTGAATTTGAAGTCTTTCGATTGACTGCACATCTGAAGTCACTAATAACCCCAATTTTCTATTGACTGAATCTCTTAGGAAAATGTTATTAATGTGTTCGGTAATTTCAATTTTATAGCGTATGCCTTGACCATCTGGATCATCGTCTACACGCTCAAGAGGGTGTAAATGATCTACTTTTTGAGAAAAGTTGTCACCTACGGATTGATCTAATGTATAATCAATTAATACGTTATTATTTTCTACGTCGTAAATAAAAATACGATCGGGTTCTTCATCTAACATAGCGGTTTGATCGACATAGAATACTAATCGTGCCTCATTTATTAGCCAGTTTTGAGATTTAAATTCATCTAACTCCATTGAGTTCCCATCTTCATCTCCTGAAAATAGATTTATTATAGCCATATTTCCTGGGCCACCTTTCAAGAACAACTTTTCATCACCATTAACGTCATCACCTTCAGGAATAGAGATTAAATTGTTTTCGAAGAAGTTAACGCGCTGACCACTAAAAGACAATACATAAGTTAAAAAATCTTCGAGATCGAATGAGTCGTCAATTCCATCTAAATTAAAGTCATCACCATCGGTTTGATTAACATCATATAAATCTGCAATCCCATCTTCATCTGCATCAGTTCCATTTTCTAAAACACCGTCACCATCGGCATCGACATCTGCAAAATCTGGTATGCCGTCCTCATCCTCATCAGGTTTGTCTGTTTTATAGTAAATGGTAATATTGGCATTTGAATTTGCTAAGTTTAAAAGCGTCATATTACCGTCAACACCCATAGCTTCAGCTTTGAAATAAATACCTCTAAAATGATTAGAGAAGTTATTGGCGTTAGAAAGTTCTGGTTCGCCTTCTTTGTCAAATATTTGTTCTTGCCAAAACGAATTTGGGTTATTTAAATGTACTCTTAAGGCAGGCGCTAAAGTGGCCGATTCGAATACTTCGCCTTCGTCGTCCAATTCCTCAAGTACAATAGCTTCTGGACTAGGTATAAATTCGTCATCTTCATAAAGAAGCTCACCTTGTAAAGAAGCCATCTCATCAATCATAGTACCGTCAGACAAACTATAGTCTGAGAAATACACTAAAGGGTCATTAAACTCATCCTCATCTGTAGGGTCGAAATTTCTTAAAAAATAATCGCTTTTGTAAATCGATAAATTGATTGGCGTGCTGCCATAGACAGAATCTAGTTCATATGTGGTATCGCCATCCTCTTCTTCGCTATCCATTGCAGTACTAAAGTATGGTATGGTCAATACAATAGAGTCAAGTACTAAGTTGTCTCCAAATTCTGAATTGAATTCAGAAGGAAAAACTTGTGCTACTGTGCTAGCGGTATACGTTCCAAATATAGGATCATTATGATGCCCCAATAAATTAGAACTAAATCCATTACTTTGTATTGCATCTAACGGCTTGTTATACGTGATTACAGAATAGGTTTGCAATTCACTGTTAAAATTACTGTTACCAATAATACCAGAACCTATAGAAGCGAAATCCTGATCGCAGGAACTAAAACTAAAAATAACAAGAATTGCTAAGCCAAGGCGCTGTAGAGTTAATTTTATCTTTTTCATGAATTTGGGTTAACTTAAAACTTGGTTTTGATAAAAAGAGGTGTATGCTTCTTCAAAATCTGTTGGTTCTTGATAATTCAATAACGGCTTTTTAGAATCATTTAAATAGCTGTCTAATTCTTTAGGAATTTCTGATGATCCAACAATTAAAGCATCCGAGTAATCTACGGCAATCTTCATTAAGTTTATATAATTAGGTTCAATTAATGACTCAACAGAGCCATTAAGAATACTATCGAATTTGATCTTTTCAATCATGTCTTTGTTTAACGAACCATCAAAGCTTTGATTGTATACTGAAGTCACAATTTTACTTTCAGAAAATAAGGGCTCGTCCTTGTAATATTCTTTCAAGTACAAAGGGAGTAATGATGCTAACCAGCCATGAACATGTATAATATCTGGTGCCCAGTTTAATTTTTTAACGGTTTCAATCACTCCTTTGGCGAAGAAAATGGCACGCTCATCATTATCTGGAAATAAATTTCCATCTTCATCCGTTAACGTTGCTTTACGTTTAAAATAATCTTCGTTATCAATAAAATAGACTTGAATTCGCTCTTTGGGAATTGATGCCACTTTTATTATTAGAGGCATATCCAAATCATTAATCACTAAATTGATTCCCGATAGTCGAATAACTTCATGTAATTGATGCCTACGTTCGTTTATATTACCATAACGTGGCATGAATATTCGTATTTGTCCACCTTGTTTATTAACCATTCTAGGTGCTTCAAACGACATTGAAGAAATTTCGGTTTCTGGCAAATATGGCACCACTTCAGACGACACATACAATATTCTCTTATCTTTCATACGCTGTGATTGTTTTTATTTTAAAATAAAAAACATGCAAAATTACAAAAATTATGCAGATTAACAGTATTATATTAAGTTTGCACGCCGTTAATTTTTTGGTAAAATGCAAGTATTTTCATCAAAGAAAAGTTTAGCTCAAAAATTAGACCAACTTAGAACTAATAATAAATCTATAGGGTTAGTACCAACTATGGGTGCTTTACACGATGGTCATTTAGCTTTGGTGACTCAAGGTCTTTCAGAAAACAATGTTGTGGTTACAAGCATTTTTGTTAACCCAACACAATTCAATCAGAAAGAAGATTTAGATAAATACCCTAGAACATTAGAGCGTGATGTTGCGTTATTAAAAACGGTGTCTAAAGACAACATCTTTGTTTACGCTCCTTCAGTCGATGATATTTATGGTGATCATGTTGTTTCGGTAGACTTTACTTTTGATGGCCTGGAAGATGAAATGGAAGGAAAATTTAGAGAAGGACATTTTGATGGTGTTGCAACGATTGTTAAACGGCTCATAGAAATTGTCAATCCCGATAAGGCTTATTTTGGCGAAAAAGACTTTCAACAATTGCTCATCATCAAAAAAATGGTAGAGAAACATCAGCTACCTGTTAAAATTATTGGGTGTAAAATTCATCGTGAGCGCAATGGATTGGCAATGAGTTCGCGTAATGAGCGTTTAAAACCAGAGTACAAAATGGCAGCTCCATTTATTTATAAAATACTAAAAGCTGCCAAGAAAAAGTTTGGCACAAAAAGTGCTAAAAAAGTATCGGAATGGGTTGAAAATAAGTTTGCAAATCATGAACTTCTAGAATTAGAATATTTTACGATAGCTGATGCTACAACCTTAAAACCAATTAAAAGAAAATCTAACAAAAGAAAATATAGAGCATTTATCGCTGCATATGCCGATGACATTAGGCTTATAGATAATGTCGCTCTAAATTAATTACCTTTGCCTCATGCAAATTCAAGTAGTAAAATCTAAAATTCATCGTGTTAAATGTACAGGTGCAGACCTCAATTATATTGGTAGTGTGACTATAGATGAAGATCTTATGGAAGCCGCTAATATTATTCAAGGTGAAAAGATTCAAATAGTGAATAATGATAATGGAGAACGCTTAGAAACCTACGTTATTCCTGGGCCTCGTGCAACTGGTGAAATCACATTAAATGGTGCTGCTGCAAGAAAAGTTTCTGTTGGCGACACACTTATTCTCATTACGTATGCGTTTATGGATATAGAAGATGCCAAAACGTTTAAGCCAGCTTTAGTCTTCCCAGATGAAAACACCAACCTATTAAAATAACTTTTTGAGTAAACAACTAAAAATCATCCTAAAAATAACACTTCCATTGCTTTTGGGATTAGCTTTAGTATGGTATTCGCTCTCAAAAATCACTCTTTCTGAGCTGGTTCAATATTTTAAGGATGCCGACTATTTTTGGATAGGCCTTGGTGTGTTTTTTGGGATATTAAGCCACCTTTCACGTGCGTACCGATGGAAATTTATGATTGAACCTTTAGGTTATACGTTGCGTTTACCTAATAGTATTATGGCAGTTTTTGCTACTTATCTGGTAAATTATACCATTCCGAGGGCAGGAGAAATAACAAGGGCGTCTATCCTTACGAATTATGAAAAGGTACCTTTTGAAAAAGGGTTTGGTACTATTGTTTCAGAACGAATTGCTGATATGATGGTGATGTTATGTATTATTTTAATAACACTATTTCTCGAATTCGATTTTATAATTCAATTTTTTTCAGACCGATTTAATCCTACGGTAATTGCTATTGGGCTTTTAATTTTAGTTGTATTGGCAATTCTATTTTATGTATTCATAAAACGCAGTAAGAGTAAGGTTGCACTTAAAATAAGAACGTTTATTGAAGGCTTAATTGAAGGGTTCATGGTGATTTTTAAGATGGAAAAGAAGTGGTCTTTTATTTTTCACACCTTGTTTATTTGGACCATGTATGTACTAATGTTCTATGTGACCACGTTTGCTTTAAGTGAGACCACCAATATTCCTTTAGCAGCAGTTTTAATAGGTTTTATTTCGGCTAGTTTTAGCATTGCTGCTACAAATGGCGGCATAGGTTCATACCCTGTTGCTGTATTTGCAGCCTTCTCAATTTTTGGAATAGCAAAAGAACCAAGTATTGCGTTTGGTTGGATTATGTGGTCGTCACAAACCTTAATGATAATCATATTAGGGGGGTTGAGCTTAATTTACTTGCCTATTTACAATAGATTAAACCCCAAATCTTCTTAATAAGAATCTATTACAAGGCTTCATAATTTAGAGTCAATTCATTACCTTGGCAGGTACCATATCCAAATCATAATAAGATGAAATTCAAACTCACATTAATCACTTTTTTAATTGCATTTAATTTCAATTTCGGCCAGACGATATACGAAGAATTTGATTCGTATAAATTAGGAGAAAACCGTCAAATTAAGATCCAATTACCACGAAACTACGAAGAGAACACAGAGAAATCATATCCACTTTTTATTGTTTTGGATGGCGATTACCTTTTTGAAGTAGTTGCTGGAAATGTAGATTATTACAGCTATTGGGAAGACATGCCAGAGGCGATTATCGTAGGGATTAATCAAGTAGAACAGCGTGACGCCGATAACATGTATTCAGAACAAAATTCGTTACCTGTAGAGACAGGGGCTAAATTTTTTGAATTCATTGGCATGGAACTCATCCCTAGTTTATCTAGTACATATAGACTGGCAGATTTTAGAGCTATTGTAGGGCATGGTGAAAGTGCAAATTTTATTAACTACTTTTTACTGAAGGATCAACCTTTGTTTCAGGCCTATATAACAATTAGCCCACTAATCGCTCCAGATATGCTAGATTACCTACCTGAACGCCTTTCAAATATTCAGACCAAGACGTTTTATTATTTGGCAACTGCAGATGGAGATATAAAAGCAATTAAAGAAGATAGTAATGCTTTAAACGAGAGTTTATCTGCTTTAGAAAACAAAAATTTCTTATATACATTTGATAGTTTTGAAGGGCCTTCACACTATTCAAATCCCGCTCACGCTTTGCCTAAAGCCCTAGAAAGTGTATTCTATGTATTTCAACCTATCAGTAAAACAGAATATACAGAGCGTATTCTTACCCTTAAAACATCACCTGTAGACTATTTATTAGAGAAATATCAGCTTATTGAAGAGATGTTTGGTTTAGACAAAGAAATATTAATAAACGATTTTAAAGCGATAGAAGCTGCTATTGAAAAAAATAAAACATACACCCATTTTGAAGCTTTAGGTAAGTTGGCTCGTAAAGAGTACCCAGATACCTTGTTAGGCAATTATTATTTAGCACGTTTTTATGAGGAAACAGGTGAAGCCAAGAAAGCAATGAGAACTTACCGCTCTGCTTATGTTCTTAATGAAATTGGCGGAATAACTAAAGATCTTATGCTGGAAAAAGCTGATGAGATCAAAGCAGACTTTGGATTTTAATGGCAAAAGTAAAAACTACATTTTTTTGCCAAAGTTGTGGCAGTCAATTTGCCAAATGGCAGGGCCAATGCTCGTCATGTAAAGCATGGAACACCATAGTGGAAGAACTTATTCAGAAACCTGAAAAAAAAGACTGGAAATCTAATGGGTCTGCTTTACAACGCGTATCAAAGCCAAGACTTATCAACGAGATTGATATGTCTAATGACACCCGCTGGCAGACGAATGATATGGAGTTTAATCGCGTATTAGGAGGCGGTATCGTTCCTGGGTCTCTAACACTTTTAGGTGGTGAACCTGGCATAGGTAAAAGCACACTCTTATTGCAAATAGCACTTAAAACGCCTTTAAAGACGCTATATGTTTCTGGTGAAGAGAGTGAAAAACAGATAAAAATGCGTGCTGAACGTGTTAATTTAAGCCATAGTAATTGCTATATATTAACAGAAACCAACACACAGCAAATTTTTAAGCAAATTGAAGATCTAAAGCCTGATTTAGTAGTAATTGATTCAATACAAACCTTACATAGCGAGTATGTAGACTCTTCAGCAGGAAGTGTGTCACAAATAAAAGAGTGTACGTCAGAACTTATAAAATTTGCCAAAGAAACAGCTACTCCAGTACTCTTAATTGGCCATATAACCAAAGATGGTCATATTGCCGGCCCAAAGATTTTAGAACACATGGTAGATACGGTATTGCAGTTTGAAGGCGACCGCAATCATGTATTTAGAATTCTTCGTGCTCATAAAAATAGATTTGGCTCTACTAATGAACTAGGGATATATGAAATGCAGGGGGCTGGATTGCGAGAAGTGAGTAACCCAAGTGAGATTTTAATTTCAAAAAAAGACGAAGGGCTTTCTGGAAGTGCTGTAGCTGCAACATTAGAAGGTATTAGGCCATTGCTAATAGAAGTGCAAGCTTTAGTAAGCAGTGCTGTATATGGTACACCACAACGAAGTTCTACTGGGTTTAATGCCAAAAGATTAAATATGTTATTGGCTGTTCTCGAAAAAAGAGCAGGTTTTAAGCTTGGGGCAAAAGATGTCTTCTTAAATATTACTGGTGGTATAACCGTAGATGATCCTGCTATAGATTTGGCAGTGATAGCCGCCATTTTGTCCTCAAATAACGATGAAGCGGTCAAAAAAGGCATTTGTTTTGCAGCCGAAGTTGGCTTGTCTGGCGAAATTAGACCAGTACAACGTGTTGAACAGCGTATTTTAGAAGCAGAAAAACTTGGGTATACAAAAATTATCGTGTCTAAATACAGTAAATATTCGCAATCTTTCACTACAATTGAAGTCCTAAAGCTATCAAGCATAGAAGAACTTTCCTACGAAATCACTTAAAAAGAGCTTTTTAACGTTTTTCATCGATGATTTTTAACCACTTGTCTTTATATTAGTGAAATGAACGAAATAATGACCCTTTAATCGATTAACTACTTAGATTGGTAGTTATGGAAGTAATTTTACCGTGTTAATTAGTCCCAAACTATATTAAAACCTAAAAATCTACTTATGAAAACAAAACTACTTTGTGGTATTATTATGGTCATCTTATTTGTGCAGTATCCTTTTGCGCAAAATACCCTAGACACAAACAATGCACACGTTTTCAGTAATAATACTGAAGAAATGCAATCGATCACATTACAGTTAAAAACACGAAAAGGCTTTGTTCGTATAATTGATTTGGCTTTTAGTGATTTTACTACTGATGAATTTGACCAAAATTATGATGTGATATTGAATGATTCTAGTCCTGAAGATATTTACACATATTTGGAAAATCATAAAATGTCTACACAAGCTTATCCTTCAGTAAACTATGATATGGCAATACCCATCGCGATTAATTTAACTGGCTACTACAAATATGGTATTACAGCAATTGATTTTGATGGTTTTGATAAGGATACAGGTGTTTATCTAATAGATAAGTACGACAATGTGTTTTATGATTTAAGAAAAGGTGGTGAGTATGGTTTTGAGTCTGAACGAGGTGAATTTACCGATCGTTTTGAAATTGTATTTAAAACCAATAAAGGTGTTGAAAGAAGTTTAATCACCAATGATCAGAATACCCTTTTCAACGGTAATAATACCGAAGAAATGCAATCGATCACATTACAGTTAAAAACACGAAAAGGCTTTATTCGTATAATTGATTTGGCTTTTAGTGATTTTACAACGGATGAATTTGACCAAAATTATGATGTGATAATGAATGATTCTAGTCCTGAGGATATTTACACGTATTTGGAAAATCATAAAATGTCTACACAAGCGTATCCTTCAGTAAACTATGATATGGCGATACCAATAGTGATTAATTTAACTGGCTACTACAAATATGGTATTACAGCAATTGATTTTGATGGTTTTGATAAGGATACAGGTGTTTATCTAATTGATAAGTACGACAATATGTTTTTTGATTTAAGAAAAGGAGGTGAGTATGGTTTTGAGTCTGAACGTGGGGAGTTTACCGATCGTTTTGAAATTGTATTTAAAACCAATAAAGATGTTGATAACAACCGTGTTAATATTTTTTACAACACTAAAATTGATAATTTAATTGTTAAAGGCCTAGATAGCAACCAGGCAAACATGGTGATTTATGACATTAATGGTTATGTAAAAAGTCAATTTAGCAATGTTGATAAACGAACTTTAGAAAATGGCTTAAACCTGTCAAATCTAAGAACAGGTATTTACGTTGTAAACCTTACACAAGCTAATGGTCTTGTAACTAGTAAGAAACTCATCGTGAGATAAAAGTTATATAAATTTTAAGAATAGCCAGAACGAAAGTTTTGGCTTTTTTTTTATAATAGAATGAACTATTTACGTGCAATTCTACATAAAGCGCAACAATCAAAGAAATAACATTGTAAACCCTAAAGATTCACTAACCGAATATATATACAGTTCAACCTAAATTATTCAATATTAACGAATTAACTAACCACTTGACGACTAGTTAGTAGATTCCCGCCTTATAGGAGTAATTTCACGGAGTTAATTAGTCCCAAACTATATTTAACCTAATTCCCTACTTATGAAAGCAAAATTACTTTTTGGTATTTTGGTTACTTTTTTATCTGCGCAATTTTTATGGGCACAGAACTCAAATGTTACAGTAACTGTAAAATGGGGTTCTAATTCCTTTGAGAATAAAGTGGAGTTATACAATACCGCAAATGATTTATTAATGACGCTTTGCGATGATAACCAATGTTATACATCAAGTCAGCAAGGTGTTACCGATCAATATGGAGCCAAGTACGATTTAGGTTGTGTAGCCAATGGTAATAACTACTATATTAAAATCTATGATATTGCAAATGATGGATGGACAAATGGGGCTGTTTATGTGCATGTTGCAGGTGTTGAGGTAATTAATGACACCGGTCTAAGTGCTAGTACTTCTGGCGATACAGTTTACTTTAATGTTAGTGGAGGAGACGCAGCTTGTAGCAGCGAATTAGATACAGATAACGATGGTTTAGCCGATTACCTGGATTATGATGACGATGGCGATGGAATTACTGATGGTGCCGAAAATTTAGGAGAAGACAGGTTTGAATGTACCTTACCTGAATTGGCTTTTGAAAATGGCGCTTATGATCCTTCAGCTAGTACTTCGTCTGTCGGAACAGTAGGTGCAGTTTATAGGTTTAGTAATGCCATACAAGGCTTCGATGTTTTGATGGAAATTACCGAGTTGACTAATGCCGCAATTGCAAATATTGATAATGATACAGTTGACAATCCAACTTATTTACAAACAGAATTAACACTTACCAACGCAGGAACACCTGGCGCAACATTTCAATTTACTATTGTTGACGCAGGCACAACAACCCCTTCTGCTGAAATATTTAGAATTAATGGGATTACCTGGGATTGCGATGGAAGTGGAAGCTTAAAAGAATCGGTGATTTATTATGATGCAGCAGCTTATGGTACTGAAAATCCAACATCCCTGGAGATTACAGATTTAGGGGCTGGAGATATTCAAATTAGTGCATCAGGATTACAAGAAGGTCCTGGATTTTCAACTTTAAAAGTACTTAGAGCATATTATCAATTTATTGGTAATTCTTTTAGTATGAGAATGCAAGGTATTAGAACAACTGCTGGAAGTACAACGCGACAATTTGGAATGTCTTTTACGCAGTGTGAGTTTTTAGACTTTAACGCCAACTCATTAATAATAATTACAGGTGAAGATGCGGATAGTGATGGCAAATACAATCATTTGGACCTAGATAGTGATAACGACGGTATTCCTGATAATGTCGAAGCACAGCCAACGTTGGGGTATATTTCACCTACTTATACTGTCGGGACTAAAGGCATTGATGTTGCTTATGGCACAGGTTTAGAAGTTATTGACACAGATAGAGATAATACACCTGATGTCTTAGATTTAGATACGGATAGCGATGGGATTCCAGATATACAAGAAAATGGGATGGCCGATAGTATAGTTACTTTTTCTGATAGTGATAACGATGGATTAGATTTGTTGTTCGAAGGAAGTAACACCAATGATCCTAACGATGTAAACGATGATATAAATAGTCCAGAAGCATCTATTCTTCCTGATGATGATGGTGATGTTTATACCGGAGGTGATGTTGATTATAGAGATCTTTTTAACACTAATCCACCATCAAGCGCACTACTTGATTTTGATGGCGTGGACGA
>CAJHYL010000300.1_pt1 | contig 34108 bp, 29 predicted proteins | sample 9198761 | NCBI WGS metagenome assembly CAJHYL01 (sample SAMEA7708360, study PRJEB35096) | sediment metagenome | biome: marine neritic benthic zone biome [ENVO:01000025]; feature: sediment [ENVO:00002007]; material: shallow marine sediment [ENVO:03000034] sea grass bed [ENVO_01000059] ...
ATGGAAAACAAGGATTTTGTAAAAACATTTCTTTCAGACGTATTAGAAAAATACATTGTAAAACAACGTTGGTATGGCGGAAAGTCTAGTAAATTAAAATACATCGAGTTAGCTGAATATTTTAGGATTCAGCAAAAAGAAGAGGTATACTATGGACTTATTCTAGAAGTCAATTTTTACGAGGCGTTCTATCAACACTACTTCTTGCCAATAGCTTTTGTTTCTGATGAGAGCTTTGCAATGGACGATAGAATATTGCCAATAAGTATTCAGAACCAAGAAGGGTATATTATTGATGCCATAAATCTAGAAGCCTTTAGACGCGTAGTTTTTGAACGTATTTTGACTGCCGTACCAAAGGATAGAACCCGTGTTCAATATCAAAAGAGTTCTGTTTTTAAGGACTGCGTTTATGAGTCCTCGCGATATATGGGAATGGAACAAAGTAATACTTCAATAATTTATAATGAGAAGTATGTCCTTAAATTTTTTAGAAGAATATATGCCGATCGAAATCCAGATTATGAAATGAGTCGTTTCTTATCTGAAAAGAAAGATTTCAAAAATACGCCTGCATATCTGGGAAGTTTACAGATAAAGGATCATGAGAATACCAATATCACTATAGCTCTAATGAACGAATTGGTACCAAATGATGGTGATGCATGGGATTATATGCTTAAGGAGCTTCATAAGGTATTTTTGAATCTTGAATACAAAAACATTAAGATTGATCGCTTACCTCATACCCAACTTTTTGAGCGGTTGGATATTAGAGACATACCAGCACAAATAATCGATTGGGCCGGCTTAAATGTTTTTAATAAAATCAAAACGTTGGCAAAGCGTACTGCAGAAATGCATATAACACTAGGATCAGAATTTGAGGACACCTCATTTACGCCTGCTCGTTTTAATGGCGATTACACGGTTTGGCTTAAAAATAGGCTGTTGTATCAGTTTCAAAATAGACTAAATGCCGTCGAAAACAACCTGCATAAGCTCGATGGTTTAGCTCTAGAATTAGCCAGCGAATTTTTGGAGAGAAAAAATGAGATTAGAAAGCGTTTTGTAAACTTCGATTGGACTAAATTAAAAGGTGAACGCTTAAGAGTTCATGGAGATTACCATTTAGGTCAAATTTTGGTTAAGGGTGATGATTTTTACATATTAGATTTCGAAGGCGAACCAGAGAGTACGATTAGAGATAGGAAAGTTAAACAGCCACCATTAAAAGACGTTGCAGGTTTATTTAGATCGTTTCACTATGCTATTTACGCTACAATATTCAATAATATAGATCAATATAAGCAAAGCCAGGAAGCGCTATTTGAAGCAGGTGAAATCTTATACCAATATTTTATCGGACTCTTTTTGGGCACTTATGTTGTTGAAATACAAAATGCTAACATTAACATAGGTTATCAGCAAGAACGCGTATTCTTATTAAAGTATTCATTATTAGAAAAAGCAGTTTACGAGTTAGGTTACGAACTTAATTCGCGCCCAATATGGGCAGTTATTCCGTTAAAAGGAATTTCAAATATTATCAACCACTAATTTATGGCAGAAGTTTTAGTACATAGTTTATTTACTGAATTTGATATCAATTTATTCAAATCAGGAAAACATTACAAGTTATACGAAAAATTTGGTTCGCATACTACAACAGTAGATGGTATTGAAGGTACTTATTTTGCCGTTTGGGCACCAAGTGCCAAATCGGTATCGGTTGTAGGCGACTTTAATTTTTGGTTAGAAGGAGACCATAAGCTCAATGTACGCTGGGATGAAAGCGGTATTTGGGAAGGGTTTATTCCTGGCGTTGGCAAGGGTAATATATATAAGTACAAAATCCATAGCAATCATAACGATATAAAAACCGAAAAGGCAGATCCTTATGCAAGGCGCAGCGAGCATCCTCCTAACACAGCATCGATTGTTTGGGATGACAAATACAAATGGAAGGATAACAAATGGATGAAAAAAAGACAACAGCACAACGCTTTGGATGCACCATTCTCTGTGTACGAAGTCCATTTAGGATCATGGAAAAAACAAATTAAGGAAAATAGGTTTTTAACATATAAAGAACTTGCTGAGGAGCTTGTAAACTACGTAAAGGAGATGAACTTTACCCATGTTGAGCTAATGCCAATTATGGAATACCCTTACGATCCATCTTGGGGCTATCAACTCACCGGCTATTTTGCACCAACATCAAGATTTGGAAATCCAGAGGATTTTAAACTGCTAGTAGATAAACTTCACCAAAATGATATAGGGATTATCTTAGATTGGGTCCCTTCTCATTTCCCAGAAGATGCTCATGGTCTAGGATTCTTTGATGGTTCGGCCTTATATGAACATCCTGATAGGCAAAAAGGTTACCATCCAGATTGGAAGAGTTTAATATTTAATTATGGACGCAACGAAGTAAAATCGTTTTTAATAAGTAATGCTATTTTCTGGCTAGACCAATATCATGCTGACGGATTGCGTGTTGATGCGGTGGCTTCAATGTTGTTCTTGGATTATAGTAGAGAAGATGGTGAGTGGGAGCCAAATATGTTTGGTGGTAGAGAAAATCTAGAAGCTATTTCATTTATGCGTGAGATGAATGAAGCGGTTTACAGCACCTTCCCAGATGTGCAAACCATTGCGGAGGAATCAACCTCGTTTCCAATGGTATCTAAGCCCACGGATATTGGTGGATTAGGTTTTGGAATGAAATGGATGATGGGTTGGATGCACGATACATTGCAGTATTTTGCTAAAGATCCAATATATCGCAAACACCATCAAAACGATTTAACCTTTAGTATGACTTACGCATTTACCGAGAACTTTATGCTACCTTTAAGTCATGATGAAGTAGTCTATGGCAAAAATTCAATATTAGGCCGAATGCCAGGCGATGAATGGCAGCGTTTTGCCAATGTTCGATTGTTATACAGTTACATGTTCACACATCCTGGAACTAATTTACTGTTTCAAGGTGCGGAAATAGGACAATATAACGAATGGGATTTTCAAAATAGTTTAGATTGGAACTTGCTAGAATTTGATCCACATAAAGGGGTACAGGCAACAATAAGAAACTTAAATAAGCTTTATATCGATGAGCCTGCTTTGCACGAAAATCAATTTGAACAAAAAGGATTTGAATGGATTGATTATACCGACAATGAAAATAGTGTATTGGTCTATATAAGAAAAGGAAAAAAACCTGCCAACGATTTAATTGTGGCGTGTAATTTGACACCAACGCCAATGGAAAACTACCGAATTGGATTACCAAAAATGGGACAGCTTAAAGAAATATTTAATTCGGATGACGTTCAATATTTGGGTACTGGAAATTTTAAGAATTCCATGGTAAAATCTCAATCTAAAGATTGGCATTTCAGAAAGCAATCTGCACAAATTACTATTCCACCATTAGCTTGTGTGGTCTTTAAATACAGCAAATAGTTTACGATAACGTTTTAGTTAATAAATAGAGGAAAATTCAATCAAAATTCATTTCTCACAGCCATTTTTTTTTCGTTTTTTTTTTTTTTTTATTGATGAATATTTTTGATTGTTAATATTGTACTTGAGTAAATAGGTAATTTTTTTTTTTTTTATTTATATAATTTTAAAAAAGATGTTGACACCTTATATTTCTATGCAGCTAACGATGTGATTTTGCAATTAACCGTTGTTAGGGATAGCGTATTGAGATTTAGGTATACAACTACTGGCGTTTTTGAAAATGACTTTTCATATGCAATCACCAAGTATGCTAGTACAGGTTATAATCATCTTGATATCAAAGAAAACGACACGTATTTTATTGTGACAACATCCAAATTAATATGCAAAATCGAGCGACAAAATTTGCGTGTTCAATTGTATGATGCCAAAGATGAAACATTAATCAATCAAGATGAGATAGGATTTCATTGGGAAGAGAGTTACGAGTATGGTGGCAACATTGTTAAGATGAGTAAGGTAATAAACGACCGAGAAAGTTATTATGGCTTGGGTGATAAACCAGATCATCTAAACCTTAAAGGTCGCCGATTTGAAAATTGGGTAACCGATTCATACGCTTATGGTAAAGGCACTGATCCCATATATAAGGCAATACCTTTTTATACAGGTTTATACCAAAACAAAGCCTATGGTATTTTCTTTGACAATTCCTTTAGATCTTATTTTGATTTCGGGAGTGAACGAAGAAATGTAACCAGCTTTTGGGCCCAAGGTGGTGAAATGAATTACTATTTCATCTATGGACCTAAAATGCAAACGGTAGTTGAAAATTACACAGATCTTACCGGTAAACCTCATCAAATGCCGCCACTCTGGGCTTTAGGCTTTCACCAATGTAAATGGAGTTATTATCCTGAAAGTGAAGTAAAAGAGATCACTCAAAAATTTAGAGATCTCAAAATACCTTGTGATGCCATATATCTTGATATAGATTATATGGAAGGGTTTAGATGTTTTACATGGAATAAAGAACACTTTCCTGATCCTAAGAGAATGGTTAGTGAACTCAAAGAACAAGGATTTAAAACCGTAGTCATTATAGATCCTGGAATAAAAATTGACAAAGATTATTGGGTATTTCAAGAAGCTATCAAAAAAAACTATTTCTGTAGACGTGCCGACGGCCCGCACATGAAAGGCAAAGTTTGGCCTGGGGAATGCTATTTCCCAGACTTTACTAATCCAGAAGTTAGAGATTGGTGGTCCGGATTGTTTAGAGAATTAATTGAAGAAATTGGTATCAAAGGCGTTTGGAATGATATGAATGAACCCGCCGTTATGGAAGTCCCAAACAAAACATTTACCGATGATGTGCGCCATGAATACGATGGCAATAGATGCAGTCATAGAAAAGCACATAATGTGTATGGTATGCAAATGGCAAGGGCAACCTATCAAGGCCTTAAAAAATATTGTTATCCCAAGCGACCATTTGTAATTACTCGATCAGCATATTCGGGGACGCAACGTTATTCATCAACATGGACGGGAGATAATGTTGCCTCATGGGAGCATTTATGGATAGCCAATGTGCAAGCTCAACGTATGGCTATGTCTGGATATTCGTTTGTTGGTAGTGATATTGGTGGTTTTGCCGAGCAACCTCAAGGCGAGTTATTCACGCGTTGGATACAGCTAGGTGTATTTCATCCGTTTTGTCGCGTACACTCTTCTGGAGATCATGGCGATCAAGAACCATGGGCATTTGATGAAGACGTTACAGATGTGGTTAGAAAATTTATTGAGTTACGATATCAGTTATTACCATACTTGTACACCACATTTTGGGATTTAATCGACCATGGCACACCAATTATAAAATCACTTGTCATGTTTGATCAAGAAGACCATCAAACACATTATAGAACAGATGAGTTTATAGTTGGGGATAAAATTTTAGTATGTCCTATTCAAGAACCCAATGCTAAAGGAAGACGAATGTACATTCCACAAGGGCAATGGTATAACTACTGGACGGATGAATTAGTGACTGGTGGTAAGGAAAAATGGGTAGATGCCGATATAAGTAGCATGCCTATATTTATAAAAGAAGGGGCAGTCATTCCAAAATTTCCTGTACAGCAATATATAGGTGAAAAAGATTTTGATGAAATTACTCTAGACATATATTACAAAGCAGGTAAAGAATTCTCAAAACTTTTTGAAGATGCCCATGATGGTTACGATTATACCAAAGGCAGATATAGCTTGAGAAGCTTTAAACTTACAGGAAAATCTAAAGCTTTGACAGTTCAGCAACATATAGAAGGTAAGTATGAATTTCCATACAGTTCTTTTATTCTTAAAATCCACGGATTACCTTTTGACATTAAAGAAATTCAATTAGATAACGAATTAATTTCTTTAGAACATGTCAAACATAACGGGACCTATACAATGACTGTTGACAAAGACTTTACCCAGCTTCACATCATTGGGAAATAAAATTATCGGTGACTTTTCTAAGTTTTCTGTGTCATAAAAATGGAACGTTTTTTGTATTTTTAAGAACACTAATGAAAAACCTTAGACTAATGAAATTTAAGAATTTTAGTATAGCCATTTTTACCGTTGGGCTTTTTTTATCATGCGCAACCAATCCGTTTACAGGTAAAAAAACTATGGCTTTTGTACCTAACTCTCAGTTGTTTCCAATGGCATTTCAGCAGTATGATCAATTTCTAACTGAAAACAAAGTGGTGAAAGGAACAAGTGATGCCGAAACAATTACCAGAGTTGGTCAGCGTATTGCCGTTGCGGCAGAGCGTTGGCTAAATGCAAATAATTATCAAGGGTATCTAAAAGATTACCAATGGGAATATAATTTGGTAGACGACAAAACTGTAAATGCCTGGTGTATGCCTGGTGGTAAAATTGTTTTCTATACAGGGATACTGCCAATTGCTCAAAGCGAATCGGGTGTTGCTGCAATTATGGGTCATGAAGTGGCGCATGCATTAGCCAATCATGGCCAACAGCGTATGAGTGCCGCTTATTTACAGGCAGGACTTCAAATAGCAGGAAATGTGGCTATTAAAGACGAGCAAACAAGAAATATTTTTAATCAGTCGTATGGTATTGCTTCAACCGTAGGAGGGATGTTACCTTTTAGTAGAGCGCACGAGAGTCAATCTGATGAGATTGGGCAACTACTTATGGCGATAGCAGGTTACAATCCAGATGAAGCAGCAGAACTGTGGAAACGTATGAAAGCTAATGCAGGTGGTCAAGCACCTCCAGAATTTTTAAGTACGCATCCATCACCAGATACTCGAATTACTAAACTTGAGGAAAATGCGCAAAGAGCCAAAGAAGAAGCAAAAAAGTTTGGAATTACTTCGTTTAGAGAATAGACAAGGAAAAGAAAAAAAAATGTTTACTTTAGAAGCTGTTCAGAATTTGAACAGCTTTTTTTATGAGATTACTAGAAAAGGGATCAAAAAAGTTACTGAATGCATGGGCTTTTTATGACTGGGCTAATTCTGTCTATACGCTTACTATAGCATCTGCTATATTTCCAATCTATTACGCCACATTATTTGAAGATAGCAACAAAGTTGTTGATGCATTTGGTTTCGAATTTAAAAGTACAGCCCTAATTTCGTTTATTACTGCATTTACTTTTATCGTAATTACCATAACTTCTCCAATTCTTTCAGGTATTGCCGACTATACGGGAAACAAAAGAGTCTTCTTAAAATTTTTCTGTTACATTGGAAGTATTGGCTGCATAGGTCTGTTTTGGTTTAGTTTAGACCACATCTATTGGAGTTTAGTATTTTATTTTATGGGTTTATACGGTTATTGGGGAAGCCTTGTTTTTTACAATTCGTATTTGCCAGATATTGCATTTCCAGAACAGCAGGATAGAATAAGTGCCAAAGGGTTTTCAATAGGATATATTGGCAGTGTTCTTCTCTTACTATTTAACCTTGCTATGGTCATGAAACCTAAGTTGTTTGGTATTGAAGGGAGTGAGCTTGAAGCCTCTCAAACCGCAATGAAGTATTCTTTTATTACCGTTGGTATTTGGTGGGCATTATTTAGTCAGTACACATTTTATCATTTACCTAAAGGAAACAAACGTGAAGGTACTGAAGTAAAAGCTATTATTTTTAATGGGTTTAAAGAACTCAAATTGGTTTGGAATCAATTACGAGACATTCTAAATCTAAAACGTTACTTACACGCTTTTTTCGTGTATAGTATGGCCGTTCAAACCATTATGTTAATGGCAGTTTATTTCGGCGAGGAAGAAATTAACTGGGCTAGTAATGACCAGAAAACTATGGGACTTATAATAAGTATTCTAGTCATACAGTTAGTAGCGGTTGTCGGTTCTATGATGACCTCGAGGGCATCAGCTAAATTTGGAAATATCAAAACACTTATAGGCATTAATGTAATTTGGATGCTCATTTGCGTTGCAGCTTATTTTATATACACTCCTGTAGAATTTTATATATTGGCCGCAATAGTAGGATTTGTTATGGGTGGCGTACAAGCATTATCACGCTCGACCTATTCAAAATTTTTACCGGAAACAAAAGATACAACCTCATTTTTTAGTTTTTATGATGTCACCGAAAAAGTAGGTATTATCTTAGGAATGATCATTTACGGTAGTGTAGACCAGATAACTAATAGTATGAGAAACGCCATATTGTTTCTATTTCTATTTTTTCTCATTGGGATCCTACTACTGTTTAGAGTGCCCAAAAAAATGCAGTCTAAATAACCAACTTTATGAAAACACTACAAAAGGGCAATCCTAAACTATTAAATGCATGGGCATTTTACGATTGGGCTAATTCTGTTTATTCACTGGTGATTAGCACAGCAGTATTTCCAATTTATTATAGTAGTATGACCTCTTCTTTTGCAAATTTAGAAGGTGATATCACATTTCTAGGTTCACAATGGGATCCAACTACATTATATGATTATACGTTGTCCTTCTCTTTTTTAATCGTGGCATTTATATCTCCTCTTTTATCAGGTATTGCCGATTATACAGGGAATAAACTCAAATTCTTAAAGTTCTTTTGTTTGTTAGGTTCACTATCTGTGATGAGTTTGTTCTTTTTTAAAGATGAATCGACCTTATGGGTAGCACTATTGTTTACTGTAACTGCAAGTGTTGGATTTTGGGGCAGTATAGTTTTTTATAATGCTTATTTACCCGAAATAGCACATCCAGAACAGCAAGATAACGTGAGTGCAAAAGGTTTTATTTATGGATATATAGGGTCTCTAATTCTTATGATAATAAGTTTAGCATTAGTTCAAACTAAGGTCTTTGGGTTTTTAGATGAAGCATGGGGCTCTAGAATCACCTTTGTTTTAGTAGGGCTATGGTGGATTGGATTTGCGCAGATTACTTATAAACGATTGCCTAATAACCTATATGATCACAAGCCGGACAAGGATTATATCTGGAAAGGATTTCATGAGCTTAAAAAAGTTTGGCATGAATTAAAAGACTATAGTGCTTTAAAACGATTTTTAGTCTCTTTTTTCTTTTTTAGTGTTGGCGTACAAACCATTGTGTTAATGGCTGGAATATTTGGAAGTAAAGAGCTAGGTCTTCCTACTTTTAACCTAATACTCACAATAATGTTAGTGCAAGTAGTCGCTATTATTGGTGCGTATTTATTTTCAAGATTGTCTAATCGTTATGGCAACTTAAAGGCATTAAAAATTAGTTTGGTAATATGGGGCGTTGTATGTTTTATTGCGTTTATGTTAGATAAAAATCAAGCTGGCGTCGATATTTATTTTTACATCCTAGGCGGTGTTTTAGGCTTGGTTCTGGGAGCAACACAATCGTTATCACGTTCAACATATTCAAAAATGTTACCTGAGACAGAAGATCACGCTACTTATTTTAGCTTTTATGATGTGACAGAAAAAATAGCCATTGTTCTGGGTATGTTTGTCTTTGGATTACTCATATCTATAACCGATTCTATGCAATGGTCTGTTTTGTTTTTGGCCGTCTTCTTTTTAATTGCACTTATTGTGTTACATACCATTAAGGGGACTAAGTACGTTAGATAAAAATAATTGAGTTTGTAATTCTAATTAAATACCCATGATCAAAAAAATTGCCATTTTATTGTCTTACTTTGTTTTATTAACTGCATTTCAATGCGAAGATGAACCTTTGGAAGGTACGTTTCTAACAGATGATGAAGCAGCATGTCTAGCGGCAACTCAGAACTCGTCAGACGCCTTGGTTGCTTTTGATGAAGCAACACCTTTAAATTATACCGAACGTTGTAATGCTTACAAAGCGGCGTTAGAGAATGAAATAAATACTTGTGGTGATCCGAATGGTAGTCTACAGGCGCTTATAGATAGTTTGGGCGACTGTATCGTAGATACACCTCCAGAAGGCGCTGAAATTAGTGTTGTTGTAGGAACTTTGCTGATAGAGTTTGATGTTGTGGAAGTTGTTGTAAATGGAACTACTCTAGAAGTTTCTGGAGAAGACACCAGTGCTGGCTATACTATTTACTTTGAAGTAGAGCAGGACGCAACAGGAGTCGATATCATAAATGCCACTTTTGTAATACATCTTACTTCCGAATTTTTTCCTTCAACGCAAGGATTTGATGATTTCACTTCAGAAATCACAGAAAATTCAACAGGAACACTAATTGGTACATTTAATGGTTTAGTAACCAACGCAAGTGGTGCAGATGTAAGTCTCACTCAAGGGATGATCAATATAGAGTATTAAAAAAGGCTCAATAGTTTGAGCCTTCTTCATTCAATACGTTTTATTAGTTTAGTTACTTATGCTTCCAGAGCCCGATACCTTAGTATCTTCTTTATCCGGATTGCCTTTATATTCGATATCTCCCGAACCTGATACGCGTGCTTTAAGTGTTTTATTACTAACCACTTCAGCATCACCAGATCCCGCAACAGATACTACAGTATGATTGGCTTGTAATCCAAAGCCATGAAAATCGCCAGAGCCGGCAACTTTAGCTTCAAGATCATTGGTGCTTCCTTTAACGGTTAAGTCTCCAGATCCTGCTATACTGCCTTCAACAGAATTGGCCTCTACATCAACTATAACGTCACCCGAACCTGCTAATGAAACATCAAAGCTGTCGGTTTTAATAGTATCTTCTGTCCAAAGATCACCAGATCCTGCTAATGATACTGCTCTTATATCTCTAAATGGTACAGTAACTTTTATGGTTTTGTTCCAGCTCGTTCTAAGACTTACGCCATTTTCAGTTTTGATTACTAATTTATCGCCTTTAACTTCTGTAACAATGTATTCTAACAGATTTTCTTCACCTTCAATTTTTATTTTCCCTTCTTCTCCAGAGACTAAGATGTAATCAAATGAACCAGCACATGAGATTTTATCATAATCTCCTGTAGTTCTTGTTTCTGTGGTCATTTTGCCATTTCCTTTAACTTTTTTTCCCCACCATTGTGCGTGTGAAATAGTTGCCATTAACAACGTTGCTATGAGTAATACTGATTTTTTCATGATTATTATTTTGTTCGTTTTTTAATTAGTTTTTATTGAATGAAACACTTCCATAGTCGGAAGTGATATTTATGTTATTTCCTGAGTTTGCTTTACCATGGTAACCTTGATAAAACTTGTCACTTGATTTTATGCGACTTTTCACAACTTCTAAATCATTATCCCCTTTAAGACTAGCATATTCTAAATCTAAAGTAAAATCAAAATTGTATGCTGGGTCATAGCCTATTGTTATCTTCATATATTCAGAGTCAACCGTTAAGTTTCCAGCATTCGCCGTCATATTCTCAACTTTCATTGAACCATAGTCTGCTTTAACAGACACACTTTGATAAACATCACCAAGACGTAAAGTGAGGTAATCACCATCGCCAGTTACATTGTTTACTTTATCAACTTTTAAAGAGCCATAATCACAATTGTATGAAATATCTTCTGCCATTTCGATAGAAGATTTTGTGTAATCGGCCGTAACATCTAAGTCGTTTGCTTTAGCTACCGTATAACTACTGTAATCGGCATCAATACTAGCACTTTTAATATATTCGAAGTACGAATTATTGGTGTAATCAAAACTTATACGGTTATTGTCGGCAAGGAGCTCTTTAGTTGTCACTTTGCCATAATCACAGCTAATATCTGCACGTCCTTCTAAGGTATCTAAATCTATACTTCCATAGTCATTACTGAGGTCAACATTGTTAGTAATAGGCATTTTAATGACGTAATCAATGCTCATATTTACATTGTTGTTTCCCCAATTCCACCAGGATTTCTTGTCTTTATTAAATCGTGTCTTAGCCGAAACCATACCAGATGAGCCACTAAAATCTACATCTATATTATCAAGTTTCCGTTGTACTTTTTCCTCATTGTTACCATTAGTAGTAATGGTGACATCTATTACAATTCGGTTTTCATTCCAGGTGGTGACGACAACGTCGCCATAACTGTTGTTAACCTTTAGAGTAGCATCAGCACTCACTGTGTACTCTTTATGTAACTTCTTTTCTTTGGTGTGTTTGCCTTTCCAGTCTGTTGCAAAAACTACAGCTGGTAACAAAAAAATGATGGTTAGTACTTTAAAGTGTAGAGCTGTTTTCATTGTTAATTGTATTTAGTTGTTTTAGTTCTTCTATTTGAGTTAATACATTTTGTAATATGTCTATTCTATTCTGAAAATTTGAGATCATAGCATGAATGACTCGTTTGTCATTACCACTATCATCTAAGTCTTGTTTTAGTTTGTTATAATTTTGTTCCAATCCTTCAATTTGAAACAAAGCGTCCACTATCATGTTCTGAAATTCTGGTGTTTGTTCGACTTGAAGTTTATCTAATTCCGTCTCTAGCATACTCACAAAAAACGCTTGTGTTTCTGCCATTTCTGGAGAAATACTCGCCAAGTCTCTAGATGTACTTTGATTTATAGTACCGAAGAATAAAGAGATAATGAGTGTAACTGAAGCAGCAATTCCAATCCAAGGTTTAAACAACTGTACAATACCGCGATGCATTGTAGCGCTTGTATTGTTGCTATTCAATTTTTCTAAAAAGCGTTGCTGATGTCCTGTTTTAGGATCTTCAATATCAAATTGACCCTTTAGATTGTCAAATAAATTTGTAATCTGATCTGTTTTCATGTTTTTTAGTATTCAGCCTGAGGCTGCAATTTTTGTCTTAAACTTTCCTTCGCACGCGAAACTGTTGTTCTGCAGTTCGCATACGATATATTCATGATGTCGCTAATTTCTTCATAATCGTAACCTTCAATTAGATGAAGTGTTAAGGCCACGCGATAATTTTCTTTTAAAGAATTCATGGTATCTATAACCTGTTTTACTTTCAGGTTGGTGTATTCTGAATCTTCAACATAACCTTGATTATCTTCAACTTTATAAAGCACATCATTTAAAGGAACTTCACTGTATTTACTGTTCTTATTGTAATGGTAAATACTGTTGTTTATCACAATTCGTTTTAACCAGGCTCCAAACGTCACATTGTCTTTGAGCGAATCTAACTTGGTAAAAGCCGTTAAAAATGCATCTTGCATAATATCTTCAGCTTCAAAACTGTCCTTTACAATACGCAAAGCCGTATTAAACATAGCTTTGTAATATCTATTGTAAACTTCCAACTGCGCGGATTGGTTTCCAGTTTTACATTGCTCGACAAGTTGATCGATATTTAGGTTGGTTAGCGTCAATTAAAAATCAAATTGCTTACTTAAGAGATAATACTAAAAAGTAATTGTTACAGTTTAAACAAAAAAAGATTCAATAATTAGATTTATGCCATATTTACAATGGCATAACAATTGAACTTTAGGCATAAGTATAAAGTTACAATAAATTGTAAATAGCTGATATTCAAATTAATAAATATAATTAGAGCATAAATAATCTAGATTGTATTATTGATTTAATGACAGAATGACCAAAAAAAGAATATGACGAAGTCTAAATTATTACATCTTGACAGTTTGTCATTGCAGGATTTTGATGAAAATTCTGAATTGATCCCATTAATGACACCTGAAGATGAACGCGAAATAAATAGCGAATCCTTACCCGAAACATTACCAATTTTACCTTTGCGAAATACGGTTTTATTTCCTGGCGTCGTAATCCCAATTACAGCTGGAAGGGATAAATCTATTAAACTTATAAATGATGCTAATAAGGGTAGCAAAGTTATTGGTGTGGTATCTCAAAAAGATGAGGCTGTTGAAGATCCTTCAACTTCCGATATCAACTTTACAGGAACCGTTGCACGTATCTTAAAAGTGCTAAAAATGCCCGATGGCAATACAACCGTTATTATACAAGGTAAAAAGCGCTTCAAGCTTGCTGAAATGATAACCGAAGATCCTTATATGAATGCCACAATTCGTGAGGTCCCAGAGGTAAATACAGATCAATCTAATAAAGAGTTCAATGCCATCATAGATTCTATTAAAGAATTGGCGTTACAAATTATTAAGGAAAGCCCAAATATCCCTAGCGAAGCGTCATTTGCGATTAGCAATATTGAAAGCAATTCATTTTTAGTGAATTTTGTGGCCTCTAACATGAATCTCTCTGTAAAAGACAAGCAGAAGTTATTAGAAAACAACAGTTTGCACGAACGTGCTATGGCAACACTTAAACATTTGAGCCTTGAGCTACAAAAACTCGAATTGAAAAACGATATTCAATCTAAGGTTCAAAATGATATGAGTCAGCAGCAACGTGAATATTTCTTGCATCAGCAAATGAAAACCATTCAGGAAGAACTTGGTGGCGTGAGCTATGAGGAAGAAATAGACGAAATGAAGAAAAAAAAAAAAAAAAAATCCTGGGATGAAAAAATAGCTATTCATTTTGATAGAGAATTGTCAAAATTGCAGCGTATGAATCCACAGGTGGCCGAATATTCCATACAACGTAATTACCTGGATTTATTTCTTGATTTGCCTTGGAATGAGTTTAGTAAAGATAAATTCGATTTAAATCGGGCCAAACGTATTTTAGATCGAGATCATTACGGTTTAGATGATGTTAAGCGCCGCATAATAGAATATTTGGCTGTACTCAAATTACGTAATGATATGAAATCACCTATTTTATGTTTGTATGGACCTCCAGGTGTTGGTAAAACCTCTTTAGGAAAGTCAATCGCAGAAGCTTTAGGTAGAGAATATGTACGCATGTCATTAGGAGGTTTGAGAGATGAAGCAGAAATAAGAGGGCATCGTAAGACCTATATTGGTGCAATGCCAGGGCGAATTTTACAAAGTTTGAAGAAAGCAGGCACGTCAAACCCAGTTTTTGTACTCGATGAAATAGATAAATTGTCTAATTCGCATCAAGGTGATCCATCATCGGCAATGCTCGAAGTTTTAGACCCTGAACAAAATTCAGAGTTTTATGATAATTTCCTTGAAATGGGATTTGATTTATCTAAGGTGATGTTTATTGCAACTGCTAATAGTTTGGCAACCTTACAACCCGCCCTACGTGATCGAATGGAAATAATAAACGTTACAGGTTATACCATTGAAGAAAAAGTTGAAATAGCAAAACGACACTTATTACCTAAGCAATTAAAAGAACATGGCTTAAATAAAGAACATCTAAAAATTGCCAAGCCTCAGCTAGAAAAAATAGTAGAAGGCTATACGCGAGAATCAGGTGTTAGAGGACTCGAAAAGCAAATTGCTAAAATGGTACGTTACGCTGCAAAAAATATTGCAATGGAAACCGATTACAATATTAAAGTAACCAATACCGATGTTGTTGAAGTTCTTGGCAATCCCAAACTAGAACGTGATAAATACGAGAACAACAATGTAGCTGGCGTTGTGACGGGCTTGGCCTGGACTAGTGTTGGAGGTGATATTCTTTTTATCGAATCTATCTTATCTAAAGGAAAAGGTAATTTAAGTATTACAGGTAATTTAGGTAAAGTAATGAAAGAATCGGCAACTATTGCCATGGAATATATTAAAGCTAATGCTGCTAAATTTAAGATAGATCCAGCTGTTTTCGACAATTACAACGTGCATATACACGTTCCGGAGGGTGCAACCCCAAAAGATGGGCCGAGTGCTGGAATTACCATGCTTACCTCTTTAGTATCTCTATTTACACAAAGGCGTGTGAAAAAAAGCTTGGCAATGACGGGCGAAATTACATTGCGTGGTAAGGTATTACCAGTAGGCGGTATAAAAGAAAAGATTTTAGCCGCAAAGCGTGCTAAGATTAAAGAAATTATATTGTGCGCCGACAATAAAGCAGATATTGCAGAAATTAAAGACGAATACCTAAAAGGCCTTACTTTTCATTATGTAACAGATATGAGTGAAGTGATCGATGTGGCTGTGACCGATCAAAAAGTGCGGAATGCAAAGAAACTATAGATAAAACCTCGATTATATCGAGGTTTTTTGTTGCATTAAAAATAAATATTTAGCCAATTCGTTTTAACATAGTATTTGTTACTTTTGCCACTTCATGAAAAAGGGAATTATTACTTGTATTGCCTTGTTTTCTACGCTATTTACCTATGCTCAATTAGGTGGCGAAGCAACGTATCAATTCCTTAATTTAATATCCTCTCCGCGCCAAGCTGCTTTAGGAGGCCGTGTTTTAACCAATGTAGATTACGATGTAACACAGGCGTTGTATAATCCAGCAACAATTAATGTTGAAATGGATAACCAGTTGGCGTTGAATTATTCAAGTTATCTTGGTGGAATTAGCTATGGAACAGCGGCTTATGCCTATACTTGGGATAGACGTACACAAACCTTTCATGCTGGTATAACCTATATAAATTATGGCAATTTTGATGGTTACGATGAACAAGGTAATCCTACTGGAACATTTACTGGTAACGAAGCAGCACTGTCTGTAGGATATGCACGACAAATAGGGTACTCAAATTTTTATGCAGGTGGAAATTTTAAGGTAATTACTTCTAAACTGGAGCAATATAATTCTATAGGTGTAGCCGTGGATGCAGGAATTATTTATATAAATGAAAATTTAGATTTTAATGCCGCACTTGTGGTTAGAAATGCAGGAACCCAGATAACAACCTACGCTGGCCAAAACGAACCTTTACCTTTTGAAGTGGCCTTTGGAATGTCACAAAAGCTTGAACACGTCCCATTGCGCTGGCACATTACTTTTGAAAATTTACAGAAATGGCCAATAGCAAGAGCTAATCCTGCTCGTGATGAAATTGATCTGGATGGCAATTCTAGTAGTAAGAAAGTTGGATTTTTTGGAAATGTTATTCAACATACCATTATTGCAGCAGAACTTTTTCCTGATAGAGGATTTAATATAAGAATAGGTTACAATTTTAGAAGAGCAGAAGAATTACGTATTTTAGAGCAACGTAATTTTTCCGGATTGTCATTTGGCATAGGAATTAAACTAAATAAAATGCGCTTTAGTTATACTCATGCCAGATATTCGGGAGCATCTAACTCAAGTTTCTTCGGACTTCAAATAAGCTTATAATAGTGCGAAACATTACCATAGCAATTGACGGCTACTCATCTACAGGGAAAAGTACCATTGCCAAGCAATTAGCTAAAGAACTGGGTTACGTGTATGTCGATTCTGGAGCTATGTATCGTGCGGTCACACTTTATGCCATTCAACACAAATTTATTGGTAAAGATTTTTTTCATATTAATGATTTTGTTCTTCAATTACACAACATAAATTTGGAGTTTAAGTTTAATACTTCTTTAGGTTTTTCTGAGATGTTTCTTAATGGAAAGCATGTTGAGCATGAGATACGCTCCATGGAAGTATCCCGTTTCGTAAGTAAAATATCTGCAGTTCCCGAAGTGCGCTATCAAATGGTTAAATTACAACATGCCATGGGTAAAAATAAAGGTATTGTAATGGATGGTCGCGATATTGGTACGGTTGTTTTTCCTGAGGCAGAATTAAAACTTTTCATGACTGCCTCTGCCGAAACACGAGCAAAACGAAGGTTTGATGAATTAATTGAACGTGGTGATAAGGTCTCTTTAGAAGAGGTGCTTAGAAATGTTAATGAACGCGATTATATCGACTCTAACCGACATGATTCACCACTTACCAAGGCCGAAGATGCCATAGAAATTGATAATACGAGTCTCACACTTGAAGAGCAATACGATAAAGTATGGGCTTTAGTCCGTATGACTTTGGAAGACTACGAATAAAAAAGCGACTCTAAGGTCGCTATTCTATTATAAATTAGGAATAATCAATTCTTGATCGGGATAAATTAAATCGGGATTTTTTAAGATATCGTTATTCGCTTGAAATATTTGATGGTATTTCATTGCATCACCATAGTAATGTTTGGCAATTTTACCTAAGGTTTCTCCACTTTGCACCACATGCCTGTGATACACGCTGTCGTCAGCTACTTTAATATCGGCCATAATATCAGATGGGTTTTCTCCACCAACGGCTTTTATTTTATCCCAAAGTATATTTTTTTCATAGGGTGTTGCGGCTGTTCCCCATACTTTTAATACGCCATTTTCTTCACGAACGTCGCCATCTTTAATGTTTAATTTTTCACCAAGCTCTAAAACATCTTGGTATTTAGCTTTCATTGTCATAAGGTTAAAAATTTAAATTGTTACTAACGTTCTAAATATAGCAAAATAGATGCCATTAATAATCCTAAGAAACGTTTTAATTTATCAATTGAAAATCAATGTTTTAACTTTTGGTTAAAGGAATTAGGCAAATACAAATAAATAGGTTATTTTTGCGCTCCTTTTGGCATTTTAACCGGAAAGACAAAAGGGCATAAAAAAGATTAACGCTTCTGTATGTGTAAAGCTTAATTCTTTCTGGAACATGCAGAATACAAACTATTATTCAGCAATGGCTGAGAAAAAAACAAAAAAAGCTGAGGCTCAGGTTGAAGAACCACAAGTAGCTGAGGTGACTACAGTAGAAGCTTCAGAAGTCTCTGAAGCTCAAAAAAATCCTGAAAAGTTTCTTAAAGAATTTGATTGGCACAATTACGAAGAAGGAATTGAGCAAGTTGAAGATAAGAAACTTGAAGAATTCGAAAAATTAGTAAACGAAAACTTTGTAGATACACTTAACAACGATGTAGTTGATGGTACTGTTGTACATATGACAGATCGCGATGCTATTATTGACATTAATGCAAAATCTGAAGGTGTTATATCATTAAATGAATTTCGCTATAATCCTGGCTTAAAAGTTGGCGATAAAGTAGAAGTTCTAATTGATGTTCGTGAAGATGCTACAGGTCAACTGGTATTATCTCACAGAAAAGCTAGAGTTATTAAAGCCTGGGATCGTGTAAATGCAGCCCATGAATCTGGTGAGATCGTTAATGGATTTGTGAAGTGCAGAACTAAAGGCGGTATGATTGTAGATGTATTTGGTATTGAAGCATTCTTGCCTGGTTCTCAAATTGATGTAAAACCAATTCGTGACTACGATCAATATGTAAATAAAACAATGGAATTTAAAGTGGTTAAGATAAACCATGAATTTAAAAACGTTGTTGTATCACATAAAGCGTTGATCGAAGCTGATATTGAAGAACAGAAGAAAGAGATTATCAGCCAATTAGAAAAAGGTCAAGTCTTAGAAGGTATTGTTAAGAATATAACATCTTACGGTGTATTTATGGACCTTGGTGGTGTTGATGGTCTTGTTCATATTACAGATTTATCTTGGTCTAGAATTAACCATCCAAATGAAGTGGTTGAATTAGATCAAAAACTTAATGTGGTTATTCTTGATTTTGATGAAGATAAATCGCGTATTCAATTAGGTCTTAAACAACTTAGCAAACATCCATGGGAAGCACTTAGTGAAGAACTAAAAGTGGGTGACAAAGTTAAAGGTAAAGTAGTGGTTATTGCCGACTACGGTGCATTTATAGAAGTATCAGAAGGCGTTGAAGGTTTAATTCACGTATCTGAAATGTCTTGGTCTACACATTTACGTTCTGCCCAAGATTTTGTTTCTGTAGGTGATGAAGTTGAAGCTGTAATATTAACCTTAGATCGTGAAGATCGTAAAATGTCACTTGGTATTAAGCAATTAACACCAGATCCATGGACCGATATTACAAGTAAGTACCCAGTAGGTTCTAAACACACAGGTATTGTAAGAAACTTTACAAACTTTGGTGTATTTGTAGAACTTGAAGAAGGTATTGATGGCTTAATCTATATCTCAGATTTATCTTGGACTAAGAAAATTAAACACCCAAGCGAATTTTGTAACGTAAGCGATGATCTTGAGGTTGTTGTTCTTGAATTGGATGTTGAAGGACGTAAATTGAGTTTAGGTCACAAACAAACAAAAGAGAATCCTTGGGATAAGTATGAAAAAGAGTTTGGATTAAACTCTACGCACACTGCTGAAATTTCTGAAATTGTAGATAAAGGTGCAACCGTAGTGTTTAATGAAGACATCACAGCATTTATCCCTTCACGTCATTTAGAAAAAGAAGACGGGAAGAAATTAAAGAAAGGTGAAGAAGCAGAATTCAAGATCATTGAGTTCAATAAAGAATTCAAACGTGTAGTTGCTTCTCATACTGCAGTCTTTAAGGAAGAAGAAGCTAAAATCGTTAAGAAAGCTGTTAAAAAAGCAAAAGCCGTTGCGGCTGAAGCGAAACCAACTTTAGGTGATGCCAACGATGCGTTGCAAGCACTTAAAGATAAAATTGACGGTAAAAAATAGTCCTAAATAATTAACTAGTAAAAAGCCTTCTGATTTTCAGAAGGCTTTTTTTTATATTTATAATCTAACAATGACCTTTAATATTTATAACATACTAGTAATTGCTGGAATAATTCAAGGCTTAATATTTACGATTATTATTCCATTCAATAAAAAGTATCAAGACCGAAGCACTTATTTTTTAGTGGCGCTGATATTCAGCTACTCCTTTAGTAATTTACAGTACACGCTTCCAGATATTAAATACATGACATTATATGAAATGTATGCTTATCTGTTCTTTCCAGTGGCGTCATTGATTGCATCAACAATGTATTTTTTTGTGATTTTGTTCTTATATCCTGATAAGAAAATTCACATTCTAGAAAAATTATTATTCGCACCATTCGTCATATTTACTGGCCTTACCTTATTCTACAGACTTAGAATTCTTTTAAATATGGATGGTGTAGATCCTTTAAATGAACACTACTATGATTTAATTGTTTTTCAAGAAGTTTTTTTTTTTTTTTTTAATATTGTCGTATTATTCCTAATTTTTGTTCAGATATTTAATTACGAGAGATTAAATAAGCAATTCAGAAACGGAAGTATTAGGCCTGATTTGAAATGGTTAAAATATACCTTGGCAGTCATATTATTTTTAACGCTACTTTGGGGTTATTTGGTTTACAAAAATACCTTCACCGACAATGCAACACTATTCTACAATCTATGGTTAGGAATGGCTGTTTTAATTTATTGGTTAGGTCATATAGGTATTTATAAATATGGTATTCTATCCGAACGCAAAAAGATTCGTATTTACAATTCACGTTTAAAGAAGCAAGACGTTGAGACCAATTCAAAAAATGAACATATTCGTAATTTTGAAAAATTAATGCTAGATGGTAAGGCTTACTTAGATCCAAAAATTACACTCGATTCAATTGCTCAACAACTTAGTATCAGTCCTGCTTACCTTTCCAGAACCTTGAAATCTGAATTAAACATAAGTTTTACAGATTATATAAATCAATTACGGGTTAATGAAGCAAAGTTATATTTAAAAAATAATGAGTTCTCTAATTACACCATGATTTCTGTTGGCTTGGAGGCAGGATTTAATTCAAGATCTTCTTTTTATAATGTCTTCAAAAAATATACTGGCAAAACACCACGTGCGTTTAGAAAAGACCAAACTGTTTAGTAATTGGCAATCTAAATATTCCAAAATCATGACATTGTCATAATTTGGGAAATCCATCAAACTCTCATTTTATTAATTGGAGTAGAAATTTTAAAACTACTCACAATGAAAAAATTCAACCTTTATTTATTAGTCATGCTCTTGGTCCAAATTAGTTATGCCCAAGATGGTTTCCCCTTTATACCTTTAGAGACTGTGTCAAACGGATCACCTGTAACGCTTAATTTAAATGATGTGGCTGATAGTGCCGGTCTAATTCCCGATGTTTATCTCACACTACGCCTTGGAACCGATTGGCAAGCTGTTTCTGGTAGTCCCACTTCTGATGAAGCATCTGTTGAGGTGATCACCACTGCTGGTAGTGTTACTTTATCACCTGCAACCATTACATCTGAACTTAGTTCTGGGTTAACACGACTTACGTTTTTAATAACATTACCCGCTAATTATTTGCCTCAAAATGATGGCTATTTAGACGTTATCCTGAGACAAACTGGCACAGGAACAACTGCGGACTGGAATAGTATATTTATCGAAGTTTTACCTTGTCTATCTCCAGTGGCATCACTTACCGTAGTAGAAGACTGCGGAAATGATCAGTATTTCATTGATGTTAACATTACAGACATAGGGTCTTTTGGACAATGCGAGATCTATGATGCCGATTTTACCTATTATGAGTTCGTTACAACTCCGGGAATCTATACTATTGGACCCTATTTTAGCGACGTTTTTGGTCAAGACATTACAGTAGCAGGTCATACATCTTCGGGATGTATTAACATCTATGAAAATGTAGGACTCGATTGTAGTACGCTAAGTGTGTCGTCAAATGAGAGACCGGTAATTACATATTCACCCAATCCGGTAAAACAGACATTTAATATTAATTCTACAAATCAAATTAATAAAGTTCAGATTTTTAATCTGTTAGGACAAAATGTATTAACTAAAGATGTGGATGAAAATCAACTTAAGATAGATATGTCCAACTTTCAATCTGGAGTTTACATCGTTCAAATTAATACAATTTCTGGAAGAGAATCGTTTAAAATTCTTCGAGAATGACCGTGAGTAGTTCTATTAGAATTTGGAATTGAGGTTACATTAGTTTGTAGCCTCTTTTTTTGTTAATACATAAAACACTTGAGAATTAAGAAGCTGCCTCAATATAGGAAATGGTGAGAATTTTTTTTCAGTGATAATTAAATCTTCCTGTTTAAATAGATGCTCCAATCGTTTGTAATTAAAACCTACATGCGAATGAATGTACGGATCACCCTTGCGTTTAACCGATAATCCAAATACAGATCTCAACACATTATTAAAAGATGTATTGCTGTGCTTCTGTCCTGTAAATAATCGCGCCAAGTTTTTAATTAAACCAGAAAACCCTGTTTCTAAAGGTACAGATACAATGAGCTTTCCGTTGTTCGAAAGGAATCTTTTAAGATGCTGAATATGAATCAATTGGTGAGCCACATCAAAATGTTCTAATACTTCTTGGCAACTCACAACATCAAAAGTTTGATCTCCTAGAGTCGATAAATCACTGGTTATTTCAATATTATTAATTTGACTCTCTTTTATGGTGCTTGTTAATTCTTTAAACATACTTTCAATTGGATCATAACCTACCAAACGCGAATGAGGTAAGGCATCTTTAAGCTGTATTAAAAGAAATCCATTTCCAGCACCAAAATCCAATACTGCATCTGGTTGTTGCCTTTTTATAAGGTCAACCGCAACGTCAAAACGTCTACCATGCGAGAAACGTTTCAATGGGGATTTGTTATTTATAGTCTGTTTGGCGTACGACATGCACTCAAGTCAATCTTTTACAAACATAAATATTCTGAAGTATTTACCTGCCCATCATAAGTACATGTTTTAAAAAATTGCCTTAACTTTGTCATCCAAAGATTTTTTGGAACTATATGAGTCAAAAAGTTTTACTTACTGCTAAAGAGGTAAACATCATTCTTCATCGTTTGGCTTGTCAGCTTTTAGAGCATCATAATGATTTTGCAAACACGGTCTTGATAGGTATTCAACCTAGAGGAAAGTATTTAGCAAATAGACTTGCAAAACTGCTCAAGGAAGAATATAAAATTAAAGAAGTTGAAGTAGGTCATCTTGACATCACATTTTACAGAGATGATTTTAGACGAGGTGACAAGACTTTAGAAGCTAATACAACTGAGATCGATTTTGTAGTAGAAAATAAAAAAGTTGTTTTTGTTGATGATGTGCTGTATACAGGGCGCAGTATTAGAGCTGCTTTAACAGCCATTCAATCGTTTGGTAGACCAACAGAAATAGAATTATTAACCTTAATAGATAGACGATTTAGTAGACATTTACCGATACAACCCAACTACAAAGGACTGCAAGTAGATGCTATTAATGAAGAAAAAGTGAAAGTACATTGGGAAGAAAACGATGGTAAGGACCAAGTGCTTTTAGTACCAAAATAGAGTAGACGTGGTATGAGTGAATTAAGTGTAAATCACTTATTAGGAATAAAATACATCACCAAGGATGATATTCAACTCATCTTTGAAACTGCCGATCATTTTAAAGAAGTGATTAATAGGCCAATCAAAAAAGTACCTTCTTTACGTGATATCACCATTGCCAATTTATTTTTCGAAAATTCTACAAGAACCAAATTGTCATTCGAATTGGCCGAAAAGCGATTATCAGCCGATGTGATTAATTTTTCTGCTTCGCAATCTTCTGTAAAAAAAGGTGAAACTCTTATAGATACAGTTAATAATATATTATCGATGAAAGTCGATATGGTTGTCATGAGACATCCAAATCCTGGAGCAGGTGTATTTCTGTCGCAGCACGTCTCGGCAAGTATCATAAATGCTGGTGATGGTGCCCATGAACATCCAACACAAGCCTTGTTAGACACCTATTCAATAAGAGAAAAATACGGCACTGTAAACAATAAGAACGTCGTTATTGTTGGCGATATATTGCATAGTAGAGTTGCTTTATCCAACATTTTTGCATTAAAACTACTTGGAGCCAACGTTATGGTTTGTGGGCCTAAAACCTTATTACCAAAATATATTGACAAACTTGGCGTGAAAGTTGAGACAAACCTAAGAAATGCCTTAAATTGGTGTGATGTGGCAAATATGTTACGTGTACAGAACGAGCGTATGGAAGTAAGCTATTTTCCTACCACACGAGAATATGCACAGCAATATGGAGTAACTAAGCAGCTGTTAGATAGTTTAGATAAAGATATTACCATAATGCATCCAGGACCAATTAATAGAGGTGTAGAAATAACTAGTGATGTCGCAGACTCTAAACAGGCCATTATACTAAATCAAGTTGAAAATGGTGTGGCCATACGAATGGCTGTAATTTATTTGCTGGCATCTAAAATAAAACAGTAAATGATTTTTAAGAAAGACGGTAATATTATAATAATTACTCAAAAAACCGTGAGTATTTCTGAACTTAACAAAAGAACACAAGCGCAGTATCATAAAATTGAAAACCAAAATGTAATTGTGAATTTAAGTAATTTGGAAACAGTTCACTTAAATGGTTTAATTGCATTATTACAGCTTTCCAATACACACAGAAAAGCAGAGCATTCATTTGTTATTGTGACCAATAAAATTGATCTTGACGAAGTGCCAGACGAATTAGTAGTTGTACCAACAATGCAAGAAGCATATGATATCATAGAAATGGAAGAAATGGAACGTGATCTCGGATTCTAATGCACCATGTAGCACAGATAAATATAGCACGAATGCTCAAGCCGCTTGACGACCCTCAAATGGCAGACTTTGTGAATAACTTAGATAGAATTAATGCCTTAGCCGACGCCCATAAGGGGTTTGTATGGCGATTAAAAGGGGAAGAAGATAATGCTACCGCGATACATGTCTTTGTAGACAATATGCTAATAATTAATATGTCAATTTGGAAAGACAAAACGTCTTTATTTGATTTTACATATAACTCGTTGCATATTGAAGTTCTAAAACGTAAGAAAGAATGGTTTATGAATATGACAGATATGCACATGGCTTTGTGGTATATTCCAATTGGGCATATTCCCACTCCAGATGAAGCTAAAGCGCGTTTAGCGTTTCTTAATACGCATGGTGAGACACCTTATGCATTTACTTTTAGATCAAAGTTTTCAGAAGAAGATTGGTTGAATTTTAAACTAAAACAAAGGTGAAACTTACCATTTTAGGTTGTCATAGTGCCACACCAAAACTAAATAGCTACACCACAGCTCAGGTGTTGGATATAAAAAATCATTTGTTCTTAATTGACTGCGGTGAAGGTACACAAATGCAATTGCGCCGAAATAAAGTAAAATTCTCACGCATAAAACATATTTTCATTTCCCACTTACATGGTGATCATTACTTCGGACTTGTTGGCCTTATTTCTACATTTAGATTGTTAGGTAGAGAAGCAGATTTGCATATCTATGCACCCAAAGGATTGAAAGACGTGATTACAATGCAAATGAAATTAGCCGATTCTTGGACTAATTATAAGTTGATCTTTCATGAGTTGACTTCAAATTCACCCGAAGTAATTTTTGAAGATGATAAGGTTGAGGTACAAACCATTCCATTAAAACATCGCGTCTATACCAATGGATTTCTTATAAAAGAAAAAGAAAACGAGCGTAAACTTCTTGTCAATAAGGCCGTGAAAGCCAAAGTGAATGTGGCGTATTACAAAAAACTTAAACAAGGCTTTGACGTTGAGAATGAAATTGGAGAACTCATTAAAAATGAAGATGTTACAGAGGCTGGTCCAAAATCATTGAGCTACGCATTCTGCAGTGATACTGTATATGATGAGTCTATTATTGCACAAATAAAAAATGTTGAAGTACTCTATCATGAAGCTACTTTTTTGAATAAACATGCACATTTAGCAACACCAACAAAGCATAGTACAGCATCACAGGCAGCCCAAATTGCACTACAAGCTGAAGTAGGTACTTTAGTGCTGGGTCATTACTCAACCCGATACGATAACTTGGAAGATTTTAGAAAAGAAGCTATGCAGTATTTTAATAATGTTGAACTCGCTGAAGATAGCAAAGTCTTTGAGTTTTAGTCTTCCGCCTTAAAATTAGTAATCCAATCATAAGCTTGTTCAAGCGTATGACAACGTTTAATTTTTATCCGTGAAAATTGTTTCTCAATAGTAGCGTTCATGTAGTTAAGTTCATTATAGGTTATAATAGCACCAGCATTTAGAAAATCGTAGTTTTCGTGAAACGTGATCCATGAATGTGGATCGATAGAATAGGAGTGAATGCGATTAGAAATCCAGCCTATTTTGGCATTTTTTCCATAATACTCTTCTACAAGATCGGCTAATTGGTGCGCTTTGTTCCAATCAAAATGAACACCTTCATTTATTTCGGCCACATACAGATTTTTACATAAATAGAAGGTACCAAACGGAAATTCAACAACCTTAGTAGTTTTAGGATCGAAATAGGATGAATTTTTGAAAGTCATATCTTTGTACAGCCGCGTAAAACTATAAGAATTATTTTAAATAATAAAATACGTCCAATTAATGAACAACGATTTGAGTAACTATCGTAAAGCATATGTTAAAGGTGAATTAGACGAAACTCTAGTGCCCGAAAATCCTATGGAACTATTTCAACAGTGGTTTCATGATGTAGATCAATCAGATACTACCGACGAAGCCAATGCTATGACATTGGCAACTATCGGTTTAGATGGATTTCCCAAGAGTAGAGTGGTGTTACTTAAAAAGTTTACTTATGAAGGGTTTATTTTTTATACCAATTATAACAGTGAAAAAGGCAAAGCCATAGTTGAAAATCCAAATGTTTGTTTGTCATTTTTTTGGCATGCTGCTGAGCGGCAAATCATCATAAAAGGAAGTGCAGAGAAAATTGCTGAAAACCTAAGTGATGGTTATTTCGAATCGCGGCCAAGAGGTAGTCAATTAGGAGCAGCTGCATCAGAACAAAGTTCACCTATTGCGAATAGACAATTATTAGAAGAGAAGCTAAATGCACTTGAAGAAGCATATAAAGGTAAAGAGGTTCCAAGACCTGCGTATTGGGGTGGATTTATTGTGAAGCCTGTTGAACTGGAATTTTGGCAAGGACGAGCTAATCGATTGCATGATAGGATTCGTTATAAGTTACAAGAGGATTTTCACTGGAAAATTGACCGATTGCAACCATAATAAAACATCGATAAAAAGTAATATAACATCGATAAAAAACAATAGATATACCAAAAAACGTGTATTTCATCGATAAAATGTAATAAAAATCGACGAAATGCATGTATTTCATCGATATTAACATTTCTTTAACAGTCAGTCTGACGTAGGGTTCTAATTTTACTACACCAAATCTAAAAACCCTACGTAATGAAACCTACAATTTTGTCAGTTTTGACATTGTTTGCGTTCTTATCTTTTTCATGTTCTACAGATTCTGTTGGCGAAGAGATAGATGCAGTAGCTGCCACTTATGTCCCTCAGACAAAGGTAATTGAGATTGAAATATTGGAGTTGATTAATCAACACCGTATCGAGAATGGTTTATCTACCCTTCAGAACATGAGCCAAATAAAAGCTGAAGCTTTTGGCCATACAGATTACATGATTGAAAATGACGAAGTATCACATGCTAATTTTCATCAAAGACGTGCCAATTTAGTAAATGCTGTTGGTGCTACTAGTGTTGGTGAGAACGTCGCTTATGCCTATAATTCGCCACAATCTGTGGTAAATGCCTGGTTAAATAGTGATGGACACAAAAACGTGATTGAAGGCGATTATATATATTTTGATATTTCTGCCGAACAAGACGAAGACGGTAAATGGTATTATACCAACATTTTTCTTAAGTAAATACGCTTATTTATAAGGATTTTCATAATAACTTAATTAGGATTGAAAGCGGCTCACTGAAAAGTGAGTCGTTTTTTTTATGTGCTATCGATTTTGCTAAATCACAAAAGCCATTTCTAAAAAGAAATGGCTTTCTGGTAATAAGTTATCAAACCTAATTGGTTTGTGCTTCGTAGGGAAGTAAATAACGTTATTACGTACTTTAAATAATCATTTTCAATAACAAAAGTTTAGTGCCTTATTTAAAGTGTAATTAAAAGTCCCCTAAATTTTAATTTTTAAGTATGTAGAAATATGACCTTCGGTTTTCTTGATGCTTAGTTTCAGAACATCTCACACCATCTTCACATTCGTTCAACAATTGTGTTTCACCATATCCAATAGCACTTTCTATACGTTCTGGTGCAATATTTCGGGATAATAAATAATCACGAGTTGATTTAGCACGTCTATCTGAAAGCTTCTCGTTATAACGGTCTGAACCACGACTATCAGTATGCGATTCAATTTTAATCACCATAGTAGGATGTTGACGTAACACATCAACTATATTTTCTAATTCGTACTTGGCATCAGTTCTAATGTTCCATTTATCGAAGTCAAAGAAAATTGGGTTAATCACAATTTGGTTGTCTTTAATAAGCGGATGGAGATTGAGATCTGCCTGGTGTTCTTTGTTGTTTTCCTTATCGGTTTCTACTTCTTTCTTATCGTCTTTGTAGTCTACTTTCGTTCCAAGTACCGTATAAGTGTTATCACAATCTACTTCAAAACTATATTCACCGTCTTCAGACGATTTGAGTTCATCAATAATTTTACCGTTCTCATCAATTAATTGAACAGTGGCGTCAGCAATAGCATCTAATGTTTCTGTATCCCGAACAACACCTTTAATTACTTGCTTACAATCATAAGCGGCAAAGCTGTAAATATCATCATTCCCTTTACCACCTTCACGATTTGAAGAGAAATAACCTGTCTCGGTTTCTGGATCGATATACATTGCAAAATCATCATAACCACTATTATAAGGCGCACCCATATTTTGTGGTTGAGCTGAATTATCTTTAATATATTCTGATTTAAAAATATCCAATAAACCGATATTCAAGAAGCCGTCCGAAGAAAAGTACAATGTACTGTCTTTTGCAACATATGGAAACATTTCGCGACCTTCTGTATTAACCATTTCCCCAAGATTACGTGGTTCGCTATATTTTCCATTTTCTAAAATATCTACAACATAAATGTCTGTTTGTCCTAAACCACCTTCGCGATCTGAAACGAAATATAATTGCTTCTCATCAACGCTTAACGTTGGATGACCTGTTGAGAATTCATTGTCATTAAATGGCAATTCTTTTACATTGGTCCACTCACCATTTTCTAAATTAGCTTTATATAATTTTAAGTGGGTAGTTCCTTTTTTGTTATAATTTAGACGTTTACGTTTGTTTACGTTATCACGTGTAAAATACATGGTTTGTCCATCGCTTGTTATAGCAATAGAGGCTTCGTGATAATCTGAATTAACATCTTCAGCAGGAATAAAATCTACACCAGAGTAAGTTTTAATACCTTCGCTTTCGGCAATATTGGCTTGATAAATATCTAAGAATGGCTGTTCGTTCCACTTATATATTTTTCCTCCAGTATCACGTGTTGAAGCAAAGTAAAGTTTGCCATTATGCACAAACGATCCAAAATCTGAATAATTAGAGTTGATGTCAAGATTTTGTAATTCAATATATTTTTGCTCTGTAGATGATAACTCATCATACATACTCAAATTAACATCATTTAAATCACCACGTCTATCATTAGCCAGTACGTCTTTGAACGTATCTAACCATGTATCGGCTTCGTTATAATTACCTAAACTGCGTTGCGTTTGTATATACTTATAAATATATTCTGCATCTACACTTCTGTAATTGTCTAAAGCTCGTTTGTACCAAACTGCAGCCTGAGCTGGATTTGAGTTGTTATAATAACAATCACCAAGTCGGGTCAACACATGTTCACTGTCATCGCCATTATTATAAGCTTCTTCATACAATTCACTAGCTTTTATATAAGCATAGTTCTTGAAGAACTTATCGGCAAGTTTTTTCTGACCGAAGGTCATTGCACTTGCTAACACGAATATTATGAGTAATAATTTTGTCTTCATTTGAGGTAGATTTTAGAAATATCTTGGAGATTTAATTCGTTTACTGCTAAATAATTCATAGATCAGCAATACTTCGTGTGTACCGTCAGAGTATGGTCGAATATCCGAAATAGGATGCTCATACGCATAACCTAAACGTATTTGTTTGGAGACTTGGAAATCTGCAATAGCACCAAATGCTCCAGCCGATTCATTAAATCTATATGCGGCACCTAACCAAAACTTCTCATAAAATAAGAAATTGGCTGTTAAATCGTATGAAATTGGTGCACCATTAGTAGCTTTTACCAAGAAAGCCGGTTTTAGTTTTGTATTTGAACTTAAGTCAAATACATAACCACCTGTAAGGTAATAACTAACACGTTCTAGGGATACATAATCTAATGTCCCTTGTCTTCCTTTATTATAATCTGTATTAAGTATTCGAGGGGCAGATAAACCAACATACCACTTGTTTGTATGTAAAAATGCACCAGCACCTACATTAGGACTCCATCTATTGGAAACATCATTAAAATACAGGTCATTAACAACCGAAGGATCAGTAAGTAATTCTTGATCTAGGAAATAGTGTGTAAACCCACCTTTTAACCCGAATGCCAATTTTGTTTCGTAACCTAATTGAATCGTATACGAGAAATCTGCATAGATATAAGCAAAATTTTCATAACCCAATTTATCGTTGATAAATGATACTCCTAAACCAACTTTTTCATTGCGTAAAGGCGAATGAACTGAAACGGTTTGGGTAGTTGGCCCACCATCAATACCAACCCATTGGCTACGATGTAAACCAACTAAACTGAGGGTTTCCCTACTTCCAGCATATGCTGGATTTATAGCTATTGTATTGTACATATACTGTGTGAACTGCGGTAGCTGTTGGGCCACAGCTATCATGCAATTGAACAGCATAAATGCAATAATGTTAAACTTGATCAACTTTTTCATGATAAATAGGTTAAATTTATTTGGTTCCGACGTAGATTGGACCAGCAAATGGCTTCAATCCACTATCTCTTAGGTTAACAATATAATAATAGGTTCCTGTTGGTACGGTTCCCGAAGAACCTACCGAACTACCGTGGGCAAATCCATTCCAATCGTTTTGATAGTTTTTGGATTCGTAAATTTTTGCACCCCAACGGTTAAATATTTGGACTTCAATGGTAAAACCACAAAGCTCAATACCTTTTATTTCAAAATATTCGTTCCATTGATCTCCATTAGCTGTTACAGCCTTAGAGATTTCAATATTATTTACATCTTGACATGCTAATACAATACACTCATCTGTAATTGTAAGCGTAACTGCAGTTTCACTTGGACAATCACTTTCAGAATCTGTATATGTAAATACATAAATACCAGGATCAACAACAAACGGATCAAGATCCCATTCGCTACCATCTAATATGGCATTGCCAGAAGTTATTTCCCATGTTCCATTTGGATCATAGTCACCACTTAAGAAATCAAATAAGTCAATAATACCTTCATCGTTACATAACTCTGCATCAATGGCATTCACTTGAGATTCAACAGTTACAAATACAATTTGTGTAAATACATCTACATTGCCACACTCGTCGGTTACAATCCACTCGTAAACAACTTCATAGTCGTTTGTTGAACCGTCAAAGGTTGAAGATTCACTAAATTCAACTGTAATATCAGACGAACAGGCATCTTCAAACTCTAAATCTGAAGGACCAGGAATATCGTCGCAAGTCACAAATATTTCATCTTCGTAGCCTGTAGTCACTGTAGGTGCTGTTGTATCAACTATAGTAAACGAGGCCGTTGTAGAACTTGAGTTGCCACAATCATCAGTAGCAACAAATGTTACTGTTGCAGAACCAGTGTTTCCACAGTCATCACTCAATTCAGAGAAATCGTTTGTCCATGTAATATCACTACAAGCATCAGAACTTGATGCACCACCATTAGAGTTCAACCAGTCATTAAGATCATCTATATTTCCAGAGCCATCACATTCTATGGATACATCTGTTGCGTCAATATCTATAATTGGTGCCGTTGTATCTTGTATAGTAAATGTAGCCGTAGTTGTTGCTGTGTTGCCACAATCATCTGTCGCCACAAAAGTTACCGTAGCCGATCCGGTTGCACCGCAATCGTCTGTAAGTTGATCAAAGTTGTTTGACCATGTAACGTCACTACACGCATCAGAACTTGATGCACCACCATTAGAGTTCAACCAATCGTTAAGATCTGTTGTATTACCAGTTCCATCACATTCTACAGAAATATCTCCAGCTGCAACATCTATGGATGGCGGCGTGGTATCAATAACAGTATATGTAGCTGTAGTCGATACTGAGTTTCCGCAATCATCTGTCGCCACAAAAGTAACTGTCGCTGTTCCGGTTTCACCGCAATCATCAGACAATCCATCAAAATCATTAGTCCATGTTACATTACTACAAGCATCTGATGCGGTTGCACCACCGTTGCTATCAATCCATTCTTGAATACCTATAGAAGTACCTTGACCTTCTGTATTAAATAGGCCTAAGAACTCATCACATTCGATAGTAACATTATTAGCCTCTGTATCAATTACCGGAGCTGTTGTATCCTCAATAGTAAATGTAACTGTTGTTGAAGCTGTGTTGCCACAGTCATCAGTCGCTACAAAGGTTACTGTAGCCGAACCAGTTTCGCCACAATCATCTGAAAGTGCACTAAAGTCATTAGACCAAGTCACATTACTACATGTATCTGAGCTAGATGCACCACCATTAGTGTTCAGCCAATCATTAAGTTCGGTTGCATTTCCACTACCATCACATTCTACAGTAGCATCACTAGCAGCAGCATCAATTACAGGAGCTGTTGTATCTTCAATAGTAAATGTAGCTGTTGTTGAAGCTGTGTTGCCACAATCATCAGTCGCAACAAAAATTACTGTTGCTGAACCAGTTTCGCCACAATCATCAGAAAGTGCACTAAAGTCGTTAGACCATGTCACATTACTACATGTATCAGAGCTAGATGCACCACCATTATTTGTTAACCAATCATTAAGATCAGTTGCATTACCACTACCATCACATTCTACTGTAGCATCACTAGCAACTGTATCAATAACAGGCGCTGTTGTATCTTCAATAGTAAATGTAGCTGTAGTTGAAGCTGTGTTACCACAATCATCAGTCGCAACAAAAGTTACTGTTGCTGAACCAGTTTCACCACAATCATCAGATAGGCTACCAAAGTCGTTAGACCATGTCACATTACTACATGTATCAGAGCTAGATGCACCACCGTTAGTGTTCAACCAATCGTTAAGATCAGTTGCATTGCCACTACCATCACATTCTACAGTAGCATCACTCGCATTTGTATCAATAACAGGCGCTGTTGTATCTTCAATAGTAAAGGTCGCAGTAGTTGAAGCTGTATTGCCACAACCATCAGTCACGGTAAATATTACTGTAGCCGAACCAGTTTCGCCACATTCGTCAGAGAGTCCGCTAAAGTCGTTAGACCATGTAATAGCTGAA
>CAJHYL010000115.1_pt1 | contig 32470 bp, 30 predicted proteins | sample 9198761 | NCBI WGS metagenome assembly CAJHYL01 (sample SAMEA7708360, study PRJEB35096) | sediment metagenome | biome: marine neritic benthic zone biome [ENVO:01000025]; feature: sediment [ENVO:00002007]; material: shallow marine sediment [ENVO:03000034] sea grass bed [ENVO_01000059] ...
CTCATTGCGCCATTTAAAAAAGAAGACGGAAGGCTTTTAGACATTGGCTGTGGTACAGGAGATTTTCTTCACGCGGCGGCAAAAGCCGGATGGCAATGCACTGGCGTAGAACCAAATGAACAGGCAAGAAGGATTGCTAATGAAAAAACTAATAATGCGGTAATGGATAATGATGCTATGCTTCACTTCACTTCACATAGCTTTGATGTTATTACACTTTGGCATGTTTTAGAGCACGTACCAAACTTGACAGATTATATTGTCCGTCTTAAACACCTTCTAAAACCTCATGGCCGAATTGTAATTGCGGTTCCAAATTTTAAAAGTTTCGACGCCAGTTATTACAAAACCTATTGGGCTGCATATGATGTGCCTAGACACCTTTGGCATTTTTCACAAAGCGCCATTAAACAACTTTTTGGAAAGCATGACATGCAGGTCGAACAAAAAGTACCAATGAAATTTGACGCCTATTATGTAAGTCTGTTATCAGAAAAATATAAATCAGGATGGATGAATTTTTTTAGTGCATTTTTTATTGCATCCCGTTCAAATTTAAAGGCTAACAAAAGCGGTGAGTATTCTTCTATCATTTATGTTATAAAAAACAATTGAAAACGACCTTAGAACAATTAGGAGGCAGCATTAGCAAAAAAATGTGCCATTCTAAGGGATAGATTGTAAACGCGCTCAAAACGCTTTAAATGGCTTCTGTTTTAATAAGTATTTACTATCATCAATTAGAGCCTTTATAAGATATCTCTATAGTGTTAATTTGCTCTGCAGTTCGAGGTTTCAACACACTTTTATATTTTTGCGCAAATTAATTTAAAGAAGATGAAAAATATATTCGTTGTCGTAATCATTTTAGTTTCTATAGTGTCATGTCAACAAGCAGAAAAGTATGGCTATGTCGATAATGGTGAAATCATTAATAATTATCAAGAGAAGCTAGATGTAGAAGAAAAATACAAAGCCAAGGATGAAGCATTTACTAAAAAAACTGACAGTGTAAGCCAGGCATTTCAATTGGAGGCTCAAGATTTTCAATTGAAGTCTAAAAGAATGTCGCAAAAAAAAGCACAAGAATTGTATGACGAGCTGGGACAAAAACAGCAGTTATTGCAACAACAGCTTCAGTTTGAACAACAACAACTTCAGCAAGCATTTAATTCAGAAATTGACTCTGTAATTGTTATTGTAAAAAACTATATCAAAGACTATGGTGAAGCCAATGGCTATACTTACATTTTTGGTACTTCAGATAATTCAAATTCAATAATGTATGGAACAGCTCAAAATGATCTGACGCAAACCATACTCGAAGGTCTTAATGAAGCCTATAAAGCAAAGAAATAAATACAGAAATTAAGTTTTGCAAAATTAAAGCCGGATGTTAACATCTGGCTTTTTTATGGCGCATAAAATGAAACCGCATTTAGAATTATTCGTGCACTAAAATTACCCTTACCCACAAGCTCACCGTCAGCTTGCGCCAGTGGTTGTTGCAGGGATTTAGTCATCAACGTTATTGTTTTTACTTTGCGTGTTATTATTTTAGGATGATTGGTGATTTTGCCATTAAATAATTTAGGAAGATTAATAATAATATCAATTGCCGTAAATCCCTTGGCAATGCTAACATCAAAAAAGCCGTCATTATAATCGCTATTTGCCGTGAGCTGCATTCCACCACCTGAATATCTACAAATTCCAACTAACACCATCAACGCCTTACCGCTAAATTTATCCTGGTCAAGAGCAACCTCTACATCGAAGTTTTTAGCTTTAAATAAGCCTAAAAGTGCTCCTAGAAAATAGGCCATAGCGCCTAATTTTTTAAACTTTTCAACTTTAGACACTACGTAACCGTCATAGCCAATCCCTGCAAGGTTATTGAAAAACAGTTTCTGTTTTTGGTTTGAATTGAACACCAATTCTCCTATATCCTGTTGAATAATGTTTCCTTTTTTAATTATCTCTATGGCTTCCGTTAAATCTTGAGGAATATTAAATGTTCTAACCCAATCATTTCCTGTACCAATAGGAATAACACCAAAAACAATCTTATTTGATGGGAGAACATTTTGGCGCATAATACCGTTAACAATATGATGTATTGTGCCATCACCTCCAACGACAATAAATTTGTTAAAACCCTGAAATACAGCGGATTGTATTAATTGAACGCTATGCCCTTTGTGCTCGGTAAAGTGATGTTGAAAGGTTAAATTAATAGCTTTAAGTAAGGATTCTATTTTAGGCCATTTTCGTTTTGCCGCACCACCACCAGACGTCGGGTTAATAATGACAAACCAGCTTGTTTTTAAACTCATCTTATGCGGATTTCTTATGTAACAGCCGCGTAAGTTTTATCGAAAGATCTGTTAATATAATTTTAGAATTGCCATTTCGTTCTATGTGATAAATCGCATCTTGCAGCTCATTACTAATTTCTAATATATTATTTTCATGAACAAAAGGAGCAAATTTTTGAAGTGAAAAGCCCTCAGCTTTAGGCTCAAAGAACACTAACTGGTCTACATTATAATTCAATAGCATGGCTTGTCTAAAAAAATCAATACAGAAGCCAAGGAATTGTTTTTGCGTTTCTCTACCTGTTTTCGATAGCTCTTCACTCCAGGCAATTAAATCATGGATAGCCGCTTTGTTACCCTTAGCTTTAAAAGCACTTCTTACCCAAATCACAAACCAATTTTCAAATTGCAGGTCTTCGCTATCTTGATATACCAAATCTACGGCTTTATTGTAATTACCATTGGCTTGATGCGCTATTGATCGCGCAATATTCTCCTTAAGATTGTAACTTTTTACCAGAGCGTTTTCAATAACCAGTTCTGCCAAGGGAGGGAATCTTAAAACTTGACAACGCGACTTTATGGTGCCTACAATTTGTTCTTCGTCTTCGGCTATAAGAATAAAAACAGTTTTATTAGGAGGCTCTTCAATTAATTTAAGAAGTTTATTGGCGCAGGCATTATTCATTTTTTCAGCCATCCAGATAATCATAATCTTATACCCACCTTCATAACTTTTTAACGACAATGACTTCACAATATCTGCTGCTTCATCTACACCAATTTGACCTTGTTTATTCTCTATACCAATTGCTTTGTACCAGTCAAAAAGATTACAATAAGGCTGTTCTTTTAAAAGCTTTCGCCATTCGGTTAAAAACATAGAAGAGACAGGATGACTTTTGGCTTTATCTGTGGTGGCAACAGGAAATGCAAAGTGAAGATCTGGATGCGAAAGGCTGTCAAACTTTAAATTACACACGTCATTGCCAGTTGTATTTTCTCCATTAGAATTATTACATAAGAGATATTGGGCATAGGCAATTGCCATTGGTAAGGTACCAACACCTTCATTGCCCACAAACAATTGAGCATGCGGAACACGACCATTATCCACACTCTGCGTGAGATGTTTTTTGATATGTTCAAGACCGAGAATATCCGAAAATAGCATGACACAAATATAACAGAAATTGAACCTAAAATAGAGCTGTAATACTGTATATTTGCAGCACATTTTTAATAGCAGTATTGTGATATGACAACAGTAGATAATTTTAGTTTTGACAATAAAAAGGCGCTTATTAGAGTAGATTTTAATGTGCCGTTGAATGACAATTTTGAAGTTACAGATGCCACGCGTATTCATGCAGCAAAACCCACCATCATTAAGATATTAGAAGATAACGGAAGCTGCGTATTAATGTCACATTTAGGCAGACCCAAAGGCCAACAAGAAGAGTTTTCCTTAAGGCATATTGTTAAAACTGTTGAAGAAATTATTGGAGTAGAAGTGCTTTTTGCTGAAGATTGTATAGGCGAGGACGCCAAAGCAATGGCTAATGACCTACAACCAGGCCAGATTTTGTTGTTGGAAAACCTTCGTTTCTACGAAGAAGAAAAGCTGGGAGACGCACAATTTTCTGAACAACTTGCTGAATTAGGAGACATTTATGTCAATGATGCATTTGGCACCGCACATCGTGCCCATGCGTCAACAACAATAGTGGCGCAGTTTTTTCCTGAAAAGAAATGTTTCGGGTATTTATTAGCTAAAGAAATTGAAAGCATAAAAAAAGTAATGGAAACGGGAGAACGTCCTGTATTAGCCATACTTGGAGGCGCTAAAGTGTCATCTAAAATTACCATCATTGAGAATATTCTTGACAAAATAGACCATCTGATTATAGGCGGCGGAATGACGTATACCTTTATTAAGGCACAGGGCGGAGACATTGGAGATTCAATTTGTGAAGATGATAAAATGGATTTAGCACTAAAAATTTTAGAGGAGGCTAAGGCAAAGCAAGTTGAAGTTCATCTCCCTGTAGATGTTATTGCGGCCAATTCATTTAGTAATGAAGCCACGACTCAAATAACTAAAGTCTCACAAATTCCTGCTGGCTGGCAAGGCCTAGACGCTGGGCCAGAAACACTTCAAAACTTTGATACAATTGTTAAATCGAGCAAAACTATTTTATGGAATGGCCCTATAGGTGTTTTTGAAATGGAAAACTTCGCTAACGGTACTATTCAATTGGGGAATGCAATAGCTGAAGCAACTGCCAATGGCGCTTTTTCATTAGTAGGTGGTGGCGACTCAGTTGCTGCAGTTAAACAATTTGGATTTGAAGACCAAGTAAGTTATGTAAGTACAGGAGGAGGCGCAATGTTAGAAAGCCTTGAAGGAAAGACATTACCCGGAATTGCCGCTATTTTAGATTAGAAATCCGTGTTAATTTTTTTCAATTTTATTTAGAAAACACGATTTTAGCCATTATTGCGTTATACGCATTACCAATCTGAACAATGATTTTACGACTATTCATACTAATTCTTTGTGCTCAGTTGACTATGGCTCAAGATTCACTTAAGGTGAACAATCCCGCAATTAAAGACACTTTAGTTGATGGTCAAGCCACAACTTTTAAAAGTATAAAACCTGAAAACGACTCCCTTCAAAAAAGAAATTTAGAGGATCTTCCATTCGCTGCCGATATTGATCAGAAGTGGCTTGAAGAACTGTATAGTATGTCGCTTTTTGACACGATTTACAAAACGGTCTCAGAACAAACTTATGAAGAGGTTTACTATCCAGATTTACCAACAGACACGCTTAAGAAAAGGCTGAAAGAATTAAATGATAGAACACCTTTTAATATTGAATACAATCCATCTTTAGAAAGTGTAATTAAAGGCTATCTGAAACGAAGAAGACGGTCTTTAGAGAAACTCATGGCCTTGAGCACCTATTATTTCCCAATGTTTGAGAAAGAATTAGATAACTATAACATTCCTCTTGAAGTCAAGTATCTGGCAATTGTAGAATCTGCCTTGAAACCAAGAGCAAAATCAAGAGTAGGCGCAACAGGCTTATGGCAATTCATGTTTGCAACCGGCAAACAATTTGGCCTTGAAGTAAGTAGTTATGTTGACGAACGCAGCGACCCTATTATGGCGACTGAAGCTGCGAGTAAATACCTAGCTAGTTTATACAAAATATTTGGTGATTGGGACTTGGCATTGGCCGCCTATAATTCAGGGCCTGGAAATGTGTCTAAGGCGATAAGGCGCTCTGGAGGGTACGAGAATTACTGGAATATTCGACCTTTCCTTCCTCGAGAAACAGCAGGCTACTTACCAGCTTTTTTGGCAACCATGTATATTTTTGAATATGCAGAAGAACACGGCTTTGTTCCTGAAAAACCACAATTTGCTTACATTCAAACGGATACGGTTAGGGTTAAACAGATGATTACTTTAGATCAGGTTGCTGAGATAACAGGCGTAAAAATTGAAGAACTGCAATTCTTAAACCCATCTTATAAACTTGATATTATTCCTTATATAAAAGACGAAAATTACACCTTAAGACTACCATTAGAGCATGTAGGGAAATTTGTAAATAACGAAGAAAAAATATATGCTTACGCAAAAGCCGAATTTGACAAGCGAGAAAAACCGTTGCCAAAGTTTTTTGAAAATGACACGAAGATTAGATATCGTGTTAAGTCTGGCGACTACCTTGGAAAAATAGCAAGACAGCATGGCGTTAGAGTAAGTCAAATTAAACGATGGAATGGCTTAAGAAGTAACAACATACGAGTGGGACAGCGCTTAACTATTTATCCTAGAAACCCAGTAGGTAAATCGCCAACGTCATCTTCAACAACAAAACCAGCTACATCTAAAAACACAAGTGGTAAAACGACTTATAAAGTGAAGAGTGGTGACTCCTTGTGGAGTATATCACAAAAATTTCCAGGTGTTTCTATTCAGAATATAAAAGATTGGAACGATATTAGTGGGACAAAGTTAAAACCAGGAATGATTTTAATTGTTTCAAAATAATTACAATATGAAATATGTTATCTTTTCAATACTAAGTGTGTTTTTATTGTCCTGCAATAACTCAGGGAATCAACGCTTAATTTCAAGCTCTTCAGGAAATATCAATTCTTTATCGGTAGTTGTAGATAATCTGCTTTGGCAAGAAAACGTTGGTGAGGTTATTAGAAATACGTTGGCTGCACCAGTATACGGCTTACCTCAACAAGAGCCGTTATTTTCAATAAGTCACATGCCGCCACAAGTATTTTCCGATTTTGCCACTAAAAACAGAACAATTTTTAAAGTTGAAAAAGGACAAACAGCAGACGTGAAATTTTTGAAAGATGTTTACGCTAAACCACAAACAGTAGTTTTAGTGACTGGCAATACCAATGAGGAAATAATTGAACAAATTAAAGAAAATGAAGAGCGTATTGTTTCTGCTTTTAAAACCCAGGAAATAAAAGAGCGCCAACGTAGAACCAAAAAATCACCGCATAAAACACCTGATATAGAAAATGCACTAGGTTTAAAAATATCATTTCCGTCTGCTTATAGAATTGCAAAGGAAGACAATGGATTCTTTTGGCTGAGAAGAGACATTAAAACAGGAACGCTAAATTTATTATTGTATGAGTTACCAATAGATATTTTACAAGGGAATGATGATGATATTAATAAAATCATCAAAATAAGAGATTCTATAGGAGAAAAATATATCCCTGGACCTATTGATGGTTCTTATATGATTACTGAAGAGGCTTACACACCTTTTATTGGCGAAACGATTATTGACAATAAAAAAACTATAGTTGCTAAAAGCACCTGGGAAGTGAAAAATGCATTTATGGCAGGGCCATTTATTAACTATCTTATTGAAGACAAATTAAACAACAGATTGGTTGCAGTAGAAGGCTTTACTTATGCACCCTCCGTAGATAAACGCGACTATATGTTTGAGCTCGAATCTATTATTAGATCGATTTCTATAAAATAAAAGAATCCAGCCTATTGGCTGGATTCTTAGTATTAACACATTAAATTAAATTAGTCCTGAACTTCCTGGTTGTCTTCGCTATTGTCTTCTTTACTGGCATCTTTAAATTCCTTTATCCCACTACCCAGTCCTCTCATTAATTCTGGAATTTTTTTACCGCCAAACAACAAAAGAACTACCACAACAATTAATACAATTTGCCATGGGCCAATAGCTAAAGGTAAAATATTTAAACTCATAAGAATTTTATTTGAATACAAAGTTAACAATTATCTGGCGAATAAAAACTTTCGACCCAAACTTTAAGATTATATTAAATAAAGCTATGATATTATTTTAGTTAATTTTACAACCGATATGTCGAATAAGAAAGAAAAAAAAAGGATTGCTAAAAAGTTACTCGCTAAATATCGTTTAGTCATTCTTAATGAAGATACGTTTGAAGAACGTTTTGCGATTAAACTGAATAGGCTAAATGTATTTGTACTCACTATGCTATCAGCTATTTTTCTTATAGTGGCAACTATTTTCCTTATTGCTTTCACGCCACTTAAAGAGTATATCCCAGGCTATTCATCGACAGAATTAAAAAAGAAAGCCACTGAGCTTAATTATAAAACAGATTCCTTACAGCAAGTTATCGCAATCAATCAGCAATACTATGATGCTATAAGGAAAGTATTAACTGGCGATGTGGCAACTGTAGAGTATAATAAGGATTCAGTTATTCAGGCAGCTCAAGCAGAAGTAAATGAACTTAATTTAGCACCCTCTAAAGAAGACTCCTTATTGCGTGAAAAAGTAGACAAAGAAGACAAATACAGTTTGTTTGAATCTGCTACAGCAAAGGTTAATTTAGTGTTATTTCCACCAGTGACAGGCACAATTAGTGAAAATTATAACCCAAAAGACAAACATTTTGCTGTTGATATCGCTGTACCCGAAGAAACTCCGGTTAAATCTACGGCAGACGGTACTGTGATATTTGCAGAGTGGACTACACAGGCAGGCTATGTTATTATAATAGAACACACAGAAGGCCTTATTTCTGTGTATAAACACAATGCTGCCTTAAACAAAGAACAAGGCGACCTAGTAAAAGCTGGGGAAGTTGTGGCTGTCTCTGGAAATACAGGCGAACTGACCACAGGACCGCATTTACATTTCGAACTTTGGAGCAATGGCTACCCTGTTGACCCAACAACGTTTATTGAATTTGAATAAATGAAACTAACCCAAGTCACTTCATTAAAGGCCCTATTGGCCAAACCATTAGCAAAACACATTCTAAGAAAGACGAGCAAATGGGCCAATAAACCTGTTGAAACTCAAAAAAAGATATTCAAAAACTTGATAAAAACCGCGAAAAATACGGCGTTTGGGCAAGATCACAATTTTAAGAATATTTCAACACATCAAGAATTTGCTCAACACGTTCCTGTAAGAGATTATGAAGCCTTAAGAGGTTATATTGATCGTGTTGTAAATGGTGAAAAAAATATACTCTGGAAGGACAAACCTATTTACTTTGCTAAAACATCTGGCACAACTTCTGGCGCCAAATATATTCCGTTAACAAAAGAAAGCATGCCGCATCATATAGAAGCCGCACGAAATGCCATATTGATGTATGTGGCTGAAACTAAAAATTCAGCCTTTGTAGACGGAAAGATGATATTTTTACAGGGCAGCCCAGAATTGGAGGAAATTAATGGCATTAAAGTAGGTCGATTATCTGGTATAGTTGCCCATTATGTGCCGGGTTACCTTCAGAAAAACAGGATGCCAAGTTGGCGCACTAATTGCATAGAAGACTGGGAAACTAAAGTAGAGAAAATTGTTGAAGAGACACTTAATGAAAACATGAACATTATAAGTGGTATTCCATCTTGGTTTCAAATGTATTTCGAAAAGATTATTGACAAAACTGGTAAAAAGATAAAGGATGTATTTCCCAACTTCAATTTATTCATTTACGGTGGTGTAAATTATGAACCTTATAGAGCGAAATTTGAAAATTTAATAGGAAAAAAGATAGATGGTATAGAACTTTACCCAGCGAGCGAAGGGTTTTTTGCATATCAAGACAGCCAAGACAGAAACGATATGCTGTTACAGTTAAATTCGGGTATTTTCTATGAATTTATAGAAGCAGATAAATTTTTTGACCAAAAGCCTAAGCGCATTACTATAGAACATGTTGAAGTAGGTGTTAACTACGTAATGATTATCTCTACAAATGCAGGATTGTGGGCCTATAACGTGGGCGACACCATAGAGTTCACTTCGCTTAAACCACATAGAGTAAAGGTTACAGGACGAATTAAGCACTTTATATCTGCTTTTGGTGAACACGTCATAGGTAAAGAAGTAGAACAAGCGCTTCAAGAAAGCGTCAAAGACTCAGATATTAGGGTAACCGAATTTACGGTAGCACCACAGACTAATCCAGAAGAAGGACTGCCTTATCATGAATGGCTTATTGAGTTTGAAAATCAGCCCGACAATTTCGAAGGTCTTCGCGATAAAATTGATCGCGCACTGCAAAATCAAAACAGCTATTATTACGATCTAATAGAAGGGAAGATATTACAACCACTAAAAATCACCACAGTTAAGCAAAACGGGTTTCAAAACTACATGAAATCTATCGGTAAATTAGGTGGCCAAAACAAAACCCCTAGATTAGCTAATGACAGGGTTATTGCAGATCAACTTTACAAATTGAATTTAGTGAATTAGTTTATCTTTGTGGGCTAAATGGCAAAAATGAGCAAAAAGCATCAGGGAAGAACAAGAGCACAAGAAAGTTCTAATGCCATAGAGCGCATGTATATTACTATGCGCCATCTTTTCAATCGAGGATTCTACAAACCCATGGGTGTTTCGGGAGAAACATTGAGAGAAGGTCTCTTATTGCTGCGCCCAGAAATATATGGGTCAATTGCTGAAGATAAAGCCGAATTAGACGGCCTACTTTATGTTATGGACCGACTTCCATTGGGCATCGAAGAATGTCGATTCATCAATTTAACTAGCGATGAGGGATACGGAAGCTCGCATTTTGAAGTCATTATTCCCTTGAAGAGACGAAGAAATTGCTATCGTATTGATGAGGAGCAAATGAACATTGAAATTACCAGAGGTCGTTCGGAAATATATGATATATTAACACACCTTACATTCTTATTTATTGAGTCACATAAAATTAGCAATCGCGTCTTAATAAATGATAAAGGCCATACCACCCGAGATTGGCAGAAACTAGAAAGAGCGGTTCTATCTAACAAGAGACTTACACAAAACGAGAAAGAAGTAGCGGTAACACATACAGCAAATATATTAGGAAGAACCTTTGAAGAGCTAAATGCTATATATTCGGCATTTTCAACGAAAGAACAACCCCAAAGACTACTGCATATTATATATTGGCTAGGAAAATTGGCCATAGAAGAGCAATTAAAGAATACAAAAAGAACCGTAACATTTAGCCCTGTACTAAGAGAACGACTGGGACATCACATTCACGGCGAAGAATGGGCAAACACCATTAAAAATACTTTAGAAGAACATAACTTATTCAATCGTCCGATCCATATTATTAGTGCCAATTTACATAGTGTTATGAATACCTTATTTGCTGAGAAAGCATTAGGTAAAAAGAATAACACCTCTGTTTTTGACACCTACGAAGACCTCAGCAAGGCACAAAACAATGCATTGCGAAATAAAGTCAAACGGCAGGCGTTAAAAGATGGCATGATTGTCATACACGACAAATCAGGAACCAACATTGATGTGCAAATTTTTGACACCACCAAAATCGATTTAAACCAATCAAACTTAAAGTTTGAGAAATCACCAAAAGATTTAGAAAATCCTGTTATATTAGTCATGGACTATGCGTTTGGAGAACAAGCCTATGAAACCATTGATGAGCTATTAAAACCATATGGCGCTAATGCTAACAAAACACACTTAAACATTGAATCAATTTCTATAATGGGTAAGGCTGGAATATTAGAAGGCGGTAAAGGTGATATTATGATTCCCTCAGCTCATATTTTTGAAGGAACGGCAGACAACTATCCCTTTGAAAATGAACTTAAATCTGATGACTTTGCCAACCTCGAAATTGGAGTTTACGAAGGCACAATGGTCACGGTTTTAGGGACATCGTTGCAGAATAAAGAAATATTGAAGTTTTTCCATGATTCAACGTGGAATGTCATCGGTCTTGAAATGGAAGGAGCCCATTATCAAAAGGCAATACAATCTGCTTCAAAAGTTAGAAAAAGTATAAACCCAGAAGTTAAGGTAAGATACGCATATTATGCGAGTGATAATCCTTTAGAAACAGGAAGCACATTAGCTTCAGGAGGCTTGGGTACAAGTGGTGTAAAACCTACATATTTGATAACCAGAAAAATTTTAGAACAAATATTTAATTGATATTATATGAGTAATGACAATTTACCGCAGAAAAACCATAATGATGATGTAGATTTATTGGTTTTATTTAACTATTTCGGAGATAAATTCAATCAACTTTTTGGGTTTATTGGAAAGATTTTAAAAGCTATTTACTCTTTTATAATTTACACCTCCAAAGCAGTAATAGATAATTTCAAATTCATAGCAGGCATCTTAGTAGTTGCAGGCGTGCTAGGATTCGCTGCACAAAAGCTCAGCAAGCCTGTATATGAATCTAATATGCTAGTGAAAACATTTTTTGATGCTAAGTATCAATTAAACACCAATCTTAATTATTATAATGCCTTACTGGATGAAGAAAATATGGCTGAGCTTGAACGTATCTTCGAAATTGGTCAAGATCAATTAGCAACCATAAAAAGCTTTGAACTTAATTCAGGACCAGAAAATGAAAACGAAATTATTAGACATTACGATTTATTTCTTAAAACAATAGATAGCACTAGAGCTTCGGAAATCACTTATGAAGAATATGTTGAAAACCGCGATATTTTTTCCGGAAACTTTTTTGAAATAAATATTGAATCGACTCAAATAGACATATTCAAAAACCTTGAAACAGGTATTTATAAATCGTTTGACAATCTTTATTCAATCGATAAGAAGAAGAAGCGGGATTCGTTAATTGAAATTAGAAAAGAAACCCTAATGAATTCGCTTGTAGTAATCGATTCGCTTAAACAAGTGTATATTCAGGTATTAGAGGAAGAGTCCAAAACAGCAGATGCTTCTATTAATCTGGGCAGTGGCTTTCCCTTACAACAAGAGAAAAGCTCTACAAACGAATATCAACTGTTAAATAAGGAAATAGAAATAAGAAATACACTCGCCAAATTAGACGAGGAAAAAGTAGAAGAAGATGCTTTTTTCGAGGTTATTTCAGGGTTTCAAGAAGTAGGTAATGTGGTGGATGACCCATTTAGGAAATACATGTTAGTTTTTCCTGCAGCGGCAATGATTCTCTTATTTCTCTATTATCTCTTAGGCATGTTTACAAAATATGTAAGATCCTACGATGGGTAAAATGAAAATATTAATTACTGGAGGCGCAGGATTTATCGGCTCACATGTAGTTAGATTATTTGTAAATAACTACCCAGAATATGATATTTACAATCTTGATGCGCTCACATATGCTGGTAATTTAGAAAACCTGAGAGACCTACAAGATAAACCAAACTACCACTTCATAAAAGGCAATATTGTTGATGCGGCATTTATAGACAGTATCTTTAGAATGCATGCTTTTAATGGCGTTATACATTTAGCAGCCGAATCACACGTAGATAGGTCGATTAGCCACCCATTAGAATTTGTACATACCAATATTATAGGCACAATTAATTTGTTGAATGCGGCCAGGACTTACTGGGAAAATGAAGAAAACAATTTGTTTTATCATATCAGTACAGATGAGGTTTATGGCTCATTAGGTGAAACTGGATTGTTCACAGAAACCACGGCGTACGATCCCAATTCGCCCTATTCTGCGTCTAAAGCAAGTTCAGATCATTTTGTTCGTGCGTATGGCGCGACCTATGGATTGAATTATGTGATTAGTAATTGCTCAAATAATTATGGCCCTAATCAATTTCCAGAAAAACTTATACCACTGTGTATAAATAATATATTAAATGAAAAGCCATTGCCCATTTATGGCGATGGTAAGTTCACAAGAGACTGGCTATTTGTTAAAGACCATGCTGAAGCCATTGATCAAATTTTCCACAAAGGAAAAACTGCCGAAACCTATAATGTAGGGGGTTTTAACGAATGGAGAAACATTGATTTAGTAAAATTATTGTGTGATTTAACAGACGACATCTTAAACAGAGAAAAAGGCACAGCTCAAAGATTGATTACTTTTGTAAAGGATAGACCAGGCCATGATAAAAGATATGCCATCGATGCGTCTAAAATTAGCAATGAATTGCAATGGAAGCCTTCTGTAACATTAGAAGAAGGTTTAAAAGTAACGATCAAATGGTATATTGAGAACAAAGATTGGCTTGAAAATGTCGTTTCTGGCGAATATCAAAGCTATTATCAGAAACAATACAACTCAAAAACATAAAAATGAAGGGAATTATCTTAGCTGGAGGTTCTGGAACAAGGCTTCACCCATTAACGCTATCTGTAAGTAAGCAGCTTATGCCTGTTTATGATAAGCCAATGATATATTACCCTTTATCAACATTACTATATTCTGGTATTAATGAAATATTAATTATATCAACACCCAAAGATTTACCTTTATTTCAAGATTTACTTGGCGATGGCTCTAAATACGGTTGCATATTTGAATATGCCAGCCAAGAACATCCCAATGGTCTGGCAGAAGCTTTTATAATTGGTGAAGAATTTATTGGAGATAGCAGTGTGGCATTAATTCTTGGGGATAACATTTTTTATGGCTCAGGACTAAAGCAAAAACTAGAAAAATCCACTAATCCAGAAGGCGGGATAATATTTGCATATCATGTTCAAGACCCAGAACGTTATGGTGTTGTAGAATTTAATGCCGATAACTTAGCCATATCTATTGAAGAAAAACCGAACAGTCCAAAATCGAACTTCGCTGTGCCTGGAATTTACTTTTATGACAATTCGGTTGTAGAAATTTCCAAAAAGATGCAACCTAGTAAACGAGGTGAATTAGAAATAACAGATGTTAACAAGGCATATTTGAAGAATGAAAAGTTAAAAGTGGAAATACTCGATAAAGGTATTGCGTGGTTAGACACTGGCACCTTTAATTCACTTATGCAAGCGTCTCAATTTGTGCAAGTGATAGAAGAGCGTCAAGGTCTTAAAATTGGTTGTATTGAAGAAGCGGCATACAGACAGGGATTCATCTCAAAAGACCAATTACATAAACTTGCCGAACCGTTATTAAAAAGTGGATATGGCGCATATTTGAAGCGTTTATAGATCTATGAAAATAAGTAAAACAAACTTAGAGGGCTGCTTCGTCATAGAACCAAAAGTGTTTCAGGACGAAAGAGGCTACTTTTTTGAAAGCTATAGACAGAAAGACCTGGAGGATGTTATTGGACATCAAATTAATTTTGTTCAAGACAACCAATCATGTTCTTCTAAAGGTGTGCTTAGAGGCTTACATTTTCAAATTGGTGAGCACCAACAAGCAAAATTGGTAAGAGTAATTAAAGGGAGTGTACTAGACGTGTGTGTAGATTTGAGAAAAAGTTCAAAAACATATAAACAGCATTTTGGAATAGTATTAGACGCGAAGCTTCATAAGCAGATGTTTATTCCAAGAGGGTTTGCTCACGGATTTTTGGTTTTAGAAGACAACACCATTTTTAGCTATAAATGCGATAATTATTATAATAAAGAATTTGAGAGAGGGATTTATTATAAGGACGAAAGTTTAGGAATTGACTGGAATATTAATAACATAGACATTAAACTTTCGGAAAAAGACATGAATCTGCCTTCCTTACAATCTACTGCGCAATGGCTTTAAGTATTCTGGTTACTGGAGCAGATGGCCAATTAGGAAAAACCTTAAAAGACATTTTTAAAGGAACCGATCTGGAAGACCTTGTTCTTTACGCCAACAGACAAGAATTAGATATAAGCTCTCAAACAGATATCGACAATTTGTTTGGATCGCATAGTTTCGAGTATTGCATTAATTGTGCGGGATATACTAAAGTAGAAGATGCAGAATTAAATAAGGAAAAGGCATTTCGTGTTAATTCTGAAGGCGCCCAAAATCTGGCGATGGCATGTAAAAACAACAATACAACACTAATTCATTTGTCAACAGATTATGTGTTTGATGGCGAAAGCAAACGCCCTTACGAAATAAACCACAAAACGAATCCGATTAATATTTACGGACAATCAAAACTTGACGGAGAAAATAAAATAAAACAGGAGCTTAACAACTATTTCATTATTAGAACTTCCTGGCTGTATTCGGTATATGCGCCTAACTTTTTTACCACAGTGGTCAATAAAGTGCAGAATAACATGGCCATGAAAGTTATTAATAATCAAACAGGAACACCTACCAGTTGCAATGAACTAGCACGATTTATTGTATTTCTAATTAAGCAAAAAGTTACGTCTTATGGGACTTACCATTTTGCATGTTTAGGGCATACAACGTGGTATGGCTTTGCTAAGGCAATTGAAAACTTTTACAAACCAAACTCTAATCAATTAATCGTTTCTACAGAAAACTTCCCAACTAAAGCTAAAAGGCCTAAATATAGCGTTCTTAATCTCGAAAACACCACAACCAAGTACAATGTTATCAAGACGTGGAAGGCTGCGCTGGTAGAAGTTGTTGCCCAGTACAAGTCTAAGAATAATATTGTTGACTAAGACTTCCTTTTACTGTTTAAAAAGATTAAATTTGTGCGCAATTTAACCGATCAGACAGCGGTATACATAAATTAATACTATGAGTAAAAAGGTAGCCTTAATAACAGGCGTTACTGGCCAAGATGGCGCTTATTTAAGTGAGTTTTTATTAAAAAAAGGATACGATGTACACGGTGTTAAACGACGCTCTTCATTGTTTAATACAGACAGAATAGATCATCTATATCAAGATCCTCATGTCGAAAATAGAAATTTCTTTCTGCATTATGGAGACCTAACCGATAGTACTAATTTAATACGCATAATTCAAGAAGTTCAACCAGATGAAATATACAATCTGGCTGCCATGAGTCATGTGCACGTTTCGTTCGAAACACCTGAATATACCGCTAATGCAGATGGTTTGGGTACACTTAGAATTTTGGAAGCTGTTAGAATTTTAGGGCTTACTCAAAAAACTAGGATCTATCAAGCCTCAACGTCAGAATTATATGGAAAGGTGCAAGAAGTGCCACAATCAGAGACAACACCTTTTTACCCTAGAAGCCCATATGCCGTAGCAAAGATGTATGCCTATTGGATTACAGTAAACTATAGAGAAGCCTATGGTATTTTCGCAAGTAATGGCATTTTGTTTAATCATGAATCACCTATTAGAGGAGAAACATTCGTGACTAGAAAAATCACAAGAGCAACGTCTAGAATTGCCATAGGACTGCAAGAAAAAATGTATCTAGGAAATCTAAATGCACAAAGAGATTGGGGTCACGCCAAGGATTATATTAGAATGATGTGGATGATATTGCAAGCAGATGAAGCCGAAGATTGGGTGATTGCAACTGGCAAGACAGCGTCTGTTAGAGACTTTGTTACAATGTGTTTTGATAGAATTGGAGTTGAGCTTGAATTTAAAGGCGAAAATGAAGAAGAAACAGCAGTTATAAAAAAATGCAATAATCCAGAATATCAACTTCAAATTGGGCAGGAGGTTGTAGCAGTAGATAACAAATATTATAGACCGACAGAAGTGGATTTGCTTGTTGGAGACGCTACGAAAGCAAAAGAAAAATTAGGATGGACCCCTGACTATGATTTGGATATGTTGGTAGACGATATGATGCAATCAGATTTGAAGCTAATGAAAAAGCAACAATTTCTTCAAGAAGGCGGCTATAGAATTAAAAACTACTTCGAATAATTTATGGACAAGACATCAAGAATTTATGTAGCCGGACATAGAGGGTTGGTAGGTAGTGCTATTGTAAAAAACCTTCAAAAGAAAGGATACCACAATATCATTACCAGAACACATAAAGAAGTAGATCTTACCAGTCAAGAAGAAACGGCACAGTTTTTCGAAAAAGAAAAACCAGAGTATGTGTTTTTAGCGGCCGCCAAGGTTGGAGGCATAGAAGCTAATAATAGCTATAGAGGGGAATTTATTTATGAAAATTTAATGATCCAGAATAATGTTATTCACCAGAGCTATAGAAACAATGTTAAGAAACTTCTTTTTTTAGGCAGCACTTGTATATATCCAAAAGAAGCGCCACAACCTATGCCCGAAAATAGCCTTTTAACAGGACCGCTTGAATACACAAATGAGCCCTATGCTATTGCCAAAATTGCTGGAATCAAAACCTGTGAAAGTTATAATATTCAATACGGCACAAACTTTATTTCGGTCATGCCTACAAATTTGTATGGGCCAAATGATAACTTTGATTTAGAAAAATCTCATGTATTACCTGCACTAATACGAAAGATATATCTAGCGAAGCTTCTAAGAGAAAATTCATTTACTCAAGTACTTGAAGATGTAGGTCTAAACACCATAGAAGAAGCCAAAGCCTATTTAGAAACCAAGGGTGTTAATGAGGAGAGTGTTGAAATTTGGGGCACAGGTAAACCCATGAGAGAATTTTTATGGTCTGAAGATATGGCTGATGCCTGCGTGTTTATAATGGAAAATCGCGATTTTAAAGATACCTATACGAATACGTCTGAAATTAGAAATACCCACATCAATATCGGCACAGGTAAAGAAATTTCTATTAAAGATCTGGCGCAAACCATCAAATCAATTATTGGATATGATGGCAAATTAGTTTTTAATAGCGCTAAACCGGATGGTACGATGAGAAAACTCACAGACGTGTCTAAATTGCACCAATTAGGATGGCAGCATTCGGTAGAACTAGAAGATGGCATTAAACAACTTTATGAATGGTATGTTAACAGTTAATTTAACCCTGGCTATTAAGGCTGCACTACTAGGTGGAGAAGCGATAATGAAGGTTTACGAAGGTGAGATTAATGTCGAGTTAAAAGACGACAAGTCACCATTGACACAAGCCGATATGAACGCCAATGAACAAATAATGAATGTTCTAAGAGATAGTGATATTCCTATTATCAGCGAAGAGAATAAGGAAATAGATTTCGAAACGAGACAAAACTGGCAAGAATGCTGGATTGTTGACCCTTTAGATGGTACAAAGGAGTTCATAAAAAGAAATGGAGAATTTACCGTAAACATTGCACTCGCAGAAGCAGGTGTGCCTACTTTAGGGGTGATTTACGTGCCAGTTACAAAAGAGCTCTACTATGCTGATGTAAAAAAGGGCATTGCCTTTAAAACGGTTGTTGATAACCTTAATCAATCTCCTGAAACACTTGTTAGAACCGCCAAAGCTTTAAAGCCAAGAAGTAACTCTAGTAGCACACTAGATATTGTTGGAAGTCGCTCCCATATGAATGATGAGACACTTAGTTATGTTGAACAACTTAAAGGCTCAGGCAAACAAGTAAACATAGTTTCAAAAGGGAGCTCGCTTAAATTTTGTTTGATAGCCGAAGGTAAGGCAGATATATACCCTAGATTTGCCCCTACAATGGAATGGGATACGGCTGCCGGACAAGCCATTTGCAATGCTGTTGGCATTGCGGTCATTTCTAAAGAAACAGACCAGCAACTTCAATACAACAAAGAAAACCTGCTTAATCCCTGGTTTCTGGTTTCTAAGTAACAAACTACATGACTGGTTACAAAAAAGAATCCCATCTAAGAAGTATTTTAAAAGGCATTTCTTGGCGCATAGTAGCAACCTTAGATACAATATGCATTGTTCTTATAATAACTTGTCTTAGCGATAATTGTAGTATTGATCAAGCCATTAAAATAGGTTTGATTGAATTCATGGTTAAACTTATCGTTTATTACTTTCACGAGCGTGTATGGCAAAACATTAATTATAACAAACCAGTAACTAAGCAGCGCACCTTATTTAAAACAGTATCCTGGAGAATAATTGCTACCTCCATGACCTTTATCATTTCTGGTGCCGTTTTAGAAGCATATGGTGAAATTGCACTTTATATTGCTATTACAGAATTGTTCACCAAATTTGTACTATATTATTTCCATGAAAGACTCTGGTTAAAGTTGCCTCTGGGTAAAATAAGAAACTACTTTTTAAAAGCACATTAATTTTTATGGCAGAAAACATTGTACCACACGAATATAAAGTTTCAGTCGAAAAACGCCGGGCTACAAATGGTCATAATTCCTTTCTTATCTGGTTTACAGGATTATCGGGCTCTGGAAAATCTACAATTGCAAATCAAGTCGAATATCAGTTACAAAAAAAAGGCATAAAAACTTATGCTTTAGATGGAGACAATGTAAGAAAGGGCATCAATTCAGACCTTTCATTTTCACCAGAGGATAGAACAGAAAATATTAGACGCATAGCAGAAATTGCAAAACTTATGGTAGATGCAGGTTTAGTTGTGCTTGCAGCCTTTGTTTCGCCGTATAAAAAAGACCGCGAGAACATTAAAAATATTGTTAAAGATGTTAACTTTGTCGAGGTTTTTGTAAACACCAGTATTGAAGAATGTGAACGAAGAGATGTAAAAGGGTTGTATGCAAAAGCACGAAAAGGAGAAATTAAGAATATGACGGGGATTTCGGCGCCATACGAAGCACCTGAACACCCCGACATAGAACTATTAACCGAAAATGAATCGGTTGAAGATTCGGTAAAACGAATACTAAATTTTATAGAACCTAAATTGAAACTTAACAATGACTAAGTATTACTTAAACTACTTGGATGAACTGGAAAGCGAAGCAATTTTTGTTTTGCGTGAAGTATGGGCACAGTTTCAAAACCCAGTAATATTATTTTCAGGCGGCAAAGATTCAATCGTTGTTACTCACCTTGCCCGAAAGGCCTTTTATCCTTCAAAAATACCATTCGCGTTAATGCATGTAGATACAGGCCATAATTTCCCTGAGACTATTAAATTTAGGGATGACCTCATAAAAGAACTGGGCGCAAATCTAATTGTAGGACACGTACAAGATTCTATTGATCAAGGGCGAGTCTCTGAAGAAAAAGGAAAAAACGCTACCCGAAATGCCTTACAAATAACCACGCTTCTTGATGCCATTGAAGAGAATAAAGTAGACTGTGCTATTGGAGGCGGACGACGCGATGAGGAAAAAGCAAGAGCTAAAGAACGCTTTTTTTCACATAGAGATGATTTTGGGCAGTGGGACCCTAAAAACCAACGTCCGGAATTATGGAACATTTTTAACGGAAAACACTTCGAAGGTGAGCACTTTAGAGCTTTTCCTATAAGTAACTGGACAGAGATGGATGTTTGGAATTATATACAGCGTGAAAACATTGATATTCCATCACTTTACTTTGCACACGAACGCAAAGTTATATGGCGAAACGATTCATGGATTCCGTATTCAGAACATTTAATTTTAGATGAGGGTGATGAAATTTTAACGAAGAAAGTGCGTTTTAGAACCCTTGGTGATATTACTATAACCGGAGGGATTGAATCTGATGCAGATACCGTAGCAAAAATAGCCATGGAGGTTTCTGCTATGAGACAGACAGAACGAGGTAACAGAACTGATGACAAGCGTTCGGAGACCGCTATGGAAGATAGAAAAAGGCAGGGCTACTTTTAATCTACATATCACATTTGCATGCTTTTTAACTCGTTAGAATTTGCAATTTTTTTCCCAGTTGTTTTTGTTCTTTATTGGGTAGTAGGCAAAAATTTACTTGCTAGAAACTTACTAATACTTAATGCAAGTTATATCTTTTATGGCTGGTGGGATTGGCGATTTCTATTTTTAATAATAATAAGCTCATTTGTAGATTTTGTAGTTGGCCAAAAGCTCTACAAAGCAGATAAAATTAAACAACGTAAAGGACTTTTAGCCATTAGCTTATTGGTAAACCTTGGCTTTTTGGTTTACTTTAAATACACCAACTTTTTTATAGAAACATTTGTTGATTCGTTTAGATTGTTTGGAAAAGAATTAGAAATATCTACTTTAAACATCATACTTTCAGTTGGGATTAGCTTTTATACCTTTCAAACCTTAAGCTACACGATAGATATTTATAGAAAGCAAATGAAGCCAACCAATGACTGGTTGGCTTTCTTTTCGTTTGTAGCGTTTTTTCCACAATTGGTAGCAGGACCAATTGAAAGAGCAGCGCATTTATTACCTCAGTTTCATAAAACCTATAAGTTTAATTACAAACTAGTAAAATCTGGCTTGTTGCTAATAGCTTTTGGTCTTTTTAAGAAAATGGTAATCGCGGATCGTGCAGCCATACTCGTGAATCAAGTGTATAACAATCCAACAGATTATTCTGGTTATGAAACTATACTTGCCACATTTCTGTTTGCGTTTCAAATTTATTGTGATTTTTCTGGATATTCCGACATAGCGATAGGAGCAGCCAGAACAATGGGTTTTGATCTAATGAAGAATTTTGATAGCCCTTACTTTTCAAAATCCATAACTGAATTTTGGAGGCGATGGCACATTTCACTTTCAACTTGGTTTAGAGATTATGTTTACATTCCATTAGGAGGAAGCAGGAAGGGAAGATATAAAACCTATATGAACCTTTTTATTGTTTTTGTAGTTAGTGGTCTTTGGCATGGCGCAGCAATGACCTTTATTATTTGGGGCGCAATTCATGGTGTTGTCATTGTGATTGAAAAGGCTGCAACTAAATGGAGAAAAACAATATTTACCTCTAAAAACCACATTTTAAATTATGTCATAGCATTACCTTTTACTTTTTTTATTGTTTGTTTTGCCTGGGTGTTTTTTAGGGCGAATTCCTATAGTGAAGCAATTCTAATTGTAAGTAATTCATTTGATGTTTCGAACACAAATAGTATTTTTCAATTGGGCTTAGCAAAACCAGAGCTTAATTTATTGTTCATTATGATTTTTCTTCTACTGGTTTTTGAAGTTATACATAGACATTTCCGGGTTTTGAAAATTTTAGAAAAGCAATATTTACCAGTGAGGTGGAGTTTTTATCTAACTATTTTATTTTGTATTTTAATCTTTGGGATATATGGAGAAAACACAGTTCAAGAATTTATTTATTTCCAATTCTAGACAATGACCAAATTAGCTTTTAAAACAGTGGTATTTTCGTTGATAGTTGTAACCTTGATAAAAATTGGTGTTGATCCGGCTTTCAAAAAGAGTAACAGTTTTCAAAATTCGATTAATGACCTTTATCAGCTCGATAAAGAGGCAGTTGATATATTAGTCCTAGGAAGCTCACATGCGAGAAACTCATATAATACAGAACTCATCGACAAGGCACTTGAAGTTAATAGCTATAGCCTCGCAAGTGGCGGACAAAAAATTGTTGTGACCAATAACTTATTAGAGGACATTCTTCGTGATATTAAGCCAAAACTGGTGATACTCGATGTGTTTCCAGGTTCGTTAGACTTCCCATATAAAGATCATCAAAAAGGAAATCAACTTCAGGTTTTTGATAATACAAAGTGGACATTAAATAAATTAAAGCTTCTGCGCTCCATTTACAGTTCAGGCGAACTTCCTGCCGCAATAAGCCCAATGATTAGAAATCACAAAGATTGGAATAAAGCTAATTGGACATTTACCGATGAAGAATTAGACAGTTCGAGAGCATTTTTCAATAAAGGATTTTCAGGCTCATTTACTATAATTGATGATAAAGTAAGAGTTAATTTACTGGACTACAAACAACGAAAAGAAAATTACCTGAAACTTGATAAAAATGAAATAGACCCTTTTAAACTTAAAGACGAAATTGAACAAATTAAGAAAGCCATCGAGATTTGTAAAATGCACAATATAGAATTGCTATTAGTGTCTTCACCTTACTTTGATGCTTATTATAGTAAATTAGCGAGTAATTTTCATTTTTTGGTTCAGGATTTATGCAGAGAATCAGGTGTAAAATTTTTAGACTTCAACACCAAATTTGATGAGCTTGGATTATCAATGACGGATTTTAGAGATAGGTCTCATGTAAATATATTAGGCGCTGACAAGGTGACCAGTTCTTTGGTGAATTATTTGGTAGAAGAGCAGTATATTACTGTAGACGAAAGTCGTCGAGAAAACCTTCCAACAATATTATCTGACTTAAGAAATAAACTAGAACTTACCTATGAAAAAAGGTTGCAGAAAGAAATATTACCTAATGTTATAGCTTCTCATATAGCGATCTATAATAACAAAAACTTCAGGCAAATAGAATTAGTTCTAAACCAAAGCGAGGGTGTCGATAAGTTAATCAAGAATTATAACTTAGAATATATAGCTTCTCCGTTTGAGAAGGATAAAAGGCTTTTAAAAGGGAAATTTAAAAAATTAAACAGAGAACTATATACGTTTTATAATTCAAAGGCTTCAAGTATAGATGGTCAGAGTAAGATTATATTAAGAGTGTATAGTTCAAGTATAGGAAGGTATGAGAATATAAGAATATTTTCTTTTGAGAAAGGCAAAAGACAGACTGGTAAAAAATATACAATAGATTTACCCAATGTAGATTTAACAAATGTTATAGAACCTAAAATAAACACTAAAGCAAAAACAACTACAAACGCACTGATTTCTGAAGCACAAAAGATATTTGCAAACCCATTCGACTTCAATAAAGCCATTCAAACAGAAGGGATAAGTTACTTCAATACTAAAGACAACGAATACACTGTTTTACTTAAATTAAGTAACAAGGCCACAACGCATGATCTTGCAAAATATATTGGATACATCAGATATTACAATGGCGAGGTAGAAGATGCCAACAAAAAGGTAAAGAGTTTCCCTCTAAGAGTCCTTGAAAATGGCACAGATAAGTATATATTTGCAACATTAAAGATTCCCAATTTAGAAATTTCTAAATTTGATATTTTCTTTTTGGAAAGAACAAGCAAGAAGCCATCAAAATTCTTCTCAACAAAGGATTTAAAACTAAAGAAAAATGCAAGTTGACAACAACCAACTATTAAGATTTACAACAGCAGGAAGTGTAGATGACGGAAAGAGCACACTAATTGGAAGGCTGCTTTATGATTCAAAATCTATTTTTGAAGATCAGCTCGAAGCGGTAGAACTTACAAGTGCAAAAAAAGGACATAACGGCGTTGATCTTGCTTTGTTCACAGACGGTTTGAGAGATGAACGTGAACAAGGTATTACCATAGATGTAGCCTACAGATATTTTACAACACCCAAACGTAAATTTATAATAGCAGATACGCCTGGGCATATTCAGTACACCAGAAACATGGTTACAGGTGCATCAACGGCGAATGCAGCAATTATACTTGTAGATGCCAGAAATGGGGTTATAGAGCAAACTAGACGACATGCATTCATTGCGTCCTTACTTCACATACCACATATTATAGTTTGCATAAACAAAATGGATTTGGTTGATTATAGTGAGGCTGCCTATTATGAAGTTATTGAACAATTTGAAGACTTCTCATCTAAGCTTTTAGTCAAGGATATTAGATTTATACCAATAAGTGCTTTAAATGGCGACAATGTTGTGAACAGATCTGAAAACATGAATTGGTATCAAGGCGCACCACTTTTGCACACCTTAGAAACCATGCATATTAGCAGCGATATTAATAAAGTAGATGCGCGTTTTCCTGTACAAACCGTGTTGAGGCCCCAAAATGATTCGCACAGAGATTATCGAGGTTATGCTGGCCGCGTTTCTAGTGGTATTTTTAGAGTTGGCGACGATGTTGTTGCTTTACCTTCAGGCTTTACATCAAAAATAAGGAGTATTGATACATTTAATGCCTCTTTAGATGAGGCCCATGCACCCATGTCTATTTCAATCACCTTAGAGGATGAAATTGATTTAAGTCGGGGCGATATGATAGCCAAAGCCAATAACAGACCTGAAGCGTCTCAAGATTTAGAGGTTATGCTATGTTGGTTAAATAATAGCCCAGCTAGACCACGAGCTAAGTACAGTATAATGCATACTTCTAATGAACAGAAAGCCATGATTAGAGAAGTAATGTATAAGTACAACATAAATACCTTAGAGAGAAATAAGGAAGATAAAGAACTGACAATGAATGATATCTCAAAGGTAAAAATTAGAACCACTAAACCCTTAATGGTTGATCCATACAGAGAGAATAGATCAACTGGCAGTATTATTTTAGTAGATGAAAACACGAACGAGACTGTAGCTGCCGGAATGATTATTTAAATATGAAACGTCTATGAGAAAACTACTAGTATTAACAGCCATTGTTTTATTGTACGCATGTGATAAAGCAAAAGAAAACACACAAACTGAATCTAATCCCATAGAGGCTAATAGTGCTGATCAAGAGAATCCAAATCAGTTGAGCTTTGTTATTGATTTAGAAACAGACAAACCAGAAGCAGTAAGACTTTTTTCTAATGACATTTTTTTAAACAATAAACAATCCCTAAGCATAGGTGTTTCTCAAAGACTCAGTAGCGAAGAAACCTCCAAAATAATTGAGTTTACCTTTCCAGAAGAGATAAAACCAGATTACAACCTATACTTTTCATTCGGAACCAAATTAGAGAAAACAGTAACTGTTAAAAGTATTACTATGTCTTTTGGAGAGAAAGAAATTAGTTTGGCCACAAAAGAACTTCCAAATTATTTCCTGTTTAACAAGTTTATAGATTATGACGAAGAGAATGGAGTAATAACAACTAAAAAAGTTGATGGCCAGCATAATCCGCTAATGTGGCTCAGGAGAAAGCACTTGAACGACCTTATTCAATAGCGTAAAATAAAACGCATCATGTTGCAGATTACGATGCTAAAAAGGTTAATACACAATAGCGCTTAAGCAAAATTTTAAAGAAACTAACAATAGGTTCTTTCAATGTTTTATTGATTTTGAATAATATTTTAAAGACAAAAGACAAAAATTTACAAGAACTTATTAAAGGCAGTGGTTCAGCCTTTGCAATTAAGGTTATTGGCATGGTAGCCACCTATACTGCTATGCTCTTAATAACAAGACTGTATGGTGCTGAACAATGGGGCTTGTACTCTATTGGTGTCACATTTCTAAATATAGCTATTCTTATTCCTGTTTTTGGATTTGACAATTCTTTAGTCAGAATCATTTCAGAATTAACACTTTCCGGTAATAAGAAGAACATTATAAACGTAGTCTTAAAAGCAATAGGCTTTACAATTTCATTATGCCTCATCACTATAGTATTAATAAAACTATTCCTGAATCAATCCATAGTAGAACTTTTTAATCAAGAAGAACTCAAACCTACTATAAAATGGGTTATAATAGCCATAACACCCTTTGCTTTATTAAAGATTTTTGGCGCTGTCTTTCAGTCATTTAAGAGAACCATTGAGTTTATGCTGTTCAAATCAACGCTCTTAAGTGTTGTTTTTTTAAGTATGCTAGGTGTATTCTATTGGTTAAAAATTGAAACCAGTGTTTTTAGCATTTATTTGCTGGCTAGTTCTGTTTCATTTTTTATTGGCATTGTGATGTTGCTCATTCTACTAAATAAAACCCAAATGGGCTTGAGTGATAAGGCAAAAGAAATCACATACAAAAACCTTATTAAGATATCTTCTCCAATGTTACTCGCTAGTTCGTTCGCATTACTCATGGGTTGGTCTGATATTTTAATGCTAACTTATTTTGGAACTACCGTTGAAGTGGGGATTTATAATTCTGTAATTAAATTAGCATCTTTAACATTAATTTCGCTGGAAGCCATAAACTCAATTGCAACACCTAAATTTGCCGAAAGTTATTCTAAGAAAGATATGATTGGATTGAAGAATACAGTTAAGAAATCTACACGGCTTATATTTTTTACTTCAACGCCTATTCTATTAGTATTAATTTTATTCCCCAAACCAATATTAAGCATATTAGGAGAAGAATTTATCGCGGGTTATATTGCGTTAACACTTTTATGTGCAGCTAGATTTATTAATTCCGTATCAGGTTCGGTTGGATTTTTAATGCAGATGACGGATAATCAGAGAAAGTATCAAAATGTCATGCTAACAGCACTTTTTCTAAATGTAATTTTGAACTTTATTTTGATTCCTAAGTATGGAATTAATGGTGCCGCCACTGCCAGTGCTTTTTCAATGATTTTTTGGAATGTTACATTAGTGATTTTAATTAAAAGAAAGTTTGGTTTCTGGACTTTCTATATACCTTTTTCAGGAAAATAACTCACGAGCAATGCAGGCACCTATTTTTATTTTTTCTTTGCCAAGATCGGGATCGACACTGCTCCAAAGAGTGTTGATGACTCATAATGAAATATGTAGTGTTGCAGAACCCTGGATATTATTACCGCAAATTTACGCATTAAAAAAAGCAGGTTTGTTATCGGAGTACTCGCAGCTAACGGCAAGTCATGGGATAAATGATTTTGCAAACAATTTGCCAAATGGCGTGGAAGACTATAATGAGTCTTTGGGCAAATTTATTACCGACTTGTATGAAAAACAGTGCGTTAATAATGAGCGTTATTTTTTAGATAAAACGCCGAGATACTATCTTATCATTAACGAAATTGCCAACCTTTTCCCGGATGCCAAGTTTATTTTCTTGTTCAGAAATCCAGTTCATATTTTTGCGTCGTTCATAAGTACCTGGGGAGATCAGAGATTAAATAAAATACACCGTAATCATTTAGACTTAAGCATTGGGTTTGAACGATTAAGTCAAGGCTTTTCGGATTACCAACACAGAAGCATTTCATTGAAATATGAAGACTTTGTTGAAAATCCTAAGGATGAAATCGATAAAATCGCAGAATATTTAGAATTGGAGTTTGATCATAAATTAATTGAAGATTTCAATAATCAAAACCTAAATGGAGAACTTGGTGATCCCACAGGACAGAAGCAGTACTCTTTAATATCCAAAGATAGTTTAAGCAAATGGGAGACTATTCTTAATTCTAATTTCAGAAAGAAAATCGCAAGAGGAATTTTAAATAAGATCAATGAAAACGCCTATGACATTCAAAGATATGATAAGGCAGCGATAAAAAAAAAATAAAAAAAGACGAATAACAAAAATAATAAATACATTGTTCGCGATGTAATTGATTATTTTAAAAGCTGGCTAACCTTCAAGTTTAGGCTCAATTTAAACAACCGGGAGTTTGTGTGGACAAAAAAACGGTTTATGTCATAAATCATAATGACTTTTACAGGAGAAAATAAAGTATTAAAATATGCCCTTTACAGTAATGCGTTGTATGTGTTTCTGTTTTTTCTCTTTAGGCCTAATGGCATAAATCTTGGCAAAATACTTATTACTTCATTTTTAGCTTTTTCTGCGGTAACTGTAATTTACTTAGGCTTTAAGTATAGAAAAGGCTTAAAAGACATACCAAAATCATCTCGGCTTCTTTTTAGTTTATTGATCCTTTGGGGAATTATTGTAATTGTTAGAAGCTTTTCACTGAGTATACAAGATTGGGTAACGAATTTTGGTAATGTTTATATGGGTTTAGCCTGGGTTGTGCCAGTTACGCTTATTTTGGGCTTAAAGATAGAAAACTGGAAAACTGTCTTCAGTGCCATCTGGTTTATGTTTAGTTTAATGATTATTTCGTTACTGTTTCTACCATATCACGCGGCACTTCCAGGTAAATTATATACAGAATGGACGTGGTTATTACGCGCTATTAATTTCGTCATTATATTTGGTATCGCGAGGTTTGCTTTGTCAAAACGCCTATTAATTTATATCACCTTTGTTATTTATGTGTTTGTGGCTCTAGAAACAGAGCAACGTATTGAATTTGTCTTTCTTACAATTATTGCATTCTTCTATTTACTGAGCAAAATCAAACATGTAAAAATTAAGAAACCTATTCTAAAGTATATAATAGCAGGATTTATTTTACTAATAGTTTTAGTCTTCACTTATGGCTATACCAATATTTCAAGTGGGATTGCGAAAGCAATAGAGTTTAAAGATTCTCGAACATTTTTGTTTGAAGAACTGCTGGTCGATTTATCCAGTTCAGAAAAACTCTTTGGCCGAGGTTCATTAGGAACATATTACAGCCCTTTATTTGCAAAACAGGCTACATTCTTTGAGCGTATAGGCTATTATTGGTATGGTATTGATTCGCCTATAAGAATAACCGTAGAAGTAGGCTATCTTCAAATGATTTTAAAAGGAGGTTTTACAATGCTAATTCTAGTATTAGGATTAAAATTACAAGCAGTATATTTGGCACTTTTTAAGTCAAATAATGAATACATTAAAAGAATGGGGTTATTCATTCTGGTACTCACTATACTTAGTCTTATTTCGTTTCGCCCTGCATTCACACCAACATTTATTTTGCTCTGGATTTCAATAGGGACTGTTTTAAGCAGAAAAAACAGACAAATGACCAATGATGAAGTTAAAGACATATTGAAACTTAAATAATGGCAAACCAACCACTTGTAAGTATCATAACTGTAGTTTATAACGGTGAAGAATACCTTCAGCAAACGATCAATAGTGTCATTAACCAAACCTACAGTTATATTGAATATATTGTTATTGATGGTGGTTCAACAGATGGTACTTTAGACATAATAAAATCGAATAACGCACATATTTCATTTTGGCTTAGCGAACCAGATGAAGGACTTTATGATGCTATGAACAAAGGAATTAGTTATGCAAAAGGTGAATTAATAGGCATAATTAATAGTGATGATTGGTTCGAGAATGACGCCATTGCAACCATAGCCGAAGCCTACACTAAACACTCAGATAAATTAGTATTTCATGGCGATCGATATGATATTAAACTAAATTCAGAAAAAAGACTTTACAGATATAACCCTTCAAAATTTAAGTTCAAATACTTTGCGATGACGTATAACCACCCATCAATGTTCTTTCACAAAAAAGTATACGATAACTTTCAGTACAATAAGACCTTGAGAGTGCTTTCAGATTACGAACTGGTCCTAAAGGTATTCTTATCACATCCTGAAAGCTTTCACTATATTCCTAAAGCTTATGTAAATTATAGGTTAGAAGGCATAAGCGCCCAGATGGCAGCTATAAAATATTTAAAGGAAGGCTTTCAAGCACGAATAAATGCAGGATTAAACATCTTTCAGGCTATATTATACGTTATTTTGAGATCAGTGTTTTATCTTGCGAGGCCTTTGATAAATAAATTAAAGTAATATCGAGTAAAGCCCAATGAAACCTAAAATTCTATTCATTCTTCATCGTCCTCCTCCTGTTCATGGCGCCGCCTTATTAGGCCAGTTTATTTACGACAGCAAAACGATAAACACCAACTTTGAAACCAAGTATATAGAGCTTGGAACAACTAAATCGTTTAAAGAGCGTAAAAAAGTTAACCTTAGAAAGATCTTACATTTCTTTAAGCTTATCACCAATTGTTTTATCACCAATCTAAAGTTTAAACCAGCTATAATTTATCTTACCTTAACTTCAAATGGCATGGGGTTTTATAAAGATGCATTAATTGTACTTGCGTTAAAACTAAGTGGAGCTAAGTTGGTTTACCATATGCATAATAAAGGTGTGCAACGAAATCAACATAAATTTTTGGCGAACATTCTATATAAATTGGTGTTTAGAAATACGTATGTTGTACATGGCTCAAAGTGGTTATATCCAGACATAAAAAAATATGTCCATGAGACTAAAGTGTATTACTGCTTCAATGGTGTTCCTGGCATTAAATACCCTTTAAATAAGAAGACAACTGAAGGTAGTGTGCCTCCTGTTCAAATTCTGTATTTGTCAAATCTTATAGAGTCTAAAGGGGTTTATACCTTATTAGACGCATGTAACATTCTCAATACTAATAACATCGATTTCAGATGCACTTATGTTGGCAGCGAAGGGGATATTTCTTCTGAAGAACTACAACGAAAAATTGATCAGTATAAATTAACCGAAAAAGTACACTATGCTGGGAGAAAGTATGATCGTGAAAAACACGATGCTTTAGATAGTGTCGACATCTTTGCATTTCCTACCCACTATCCCAATGAAGTCTTTCCTTTAGTGTTGTTAGAAGCAATGCAATACAGCTTACCTACCGTTTCAACTCCTGAAGGTGGTGTTCGCGATATCATTGATGATGCTAAAACAGGCTTTATTTTACCGCAAAGAGATGCTAACGCCATGGCAGAAAAACTCGAACTACTTATTAACGATTCTTCATTGAGACAACAGATGGGTAAGGCTGGACGACAAAAATATGAGCAGTGCTTTACAGTAGAAACCTATGAAAACAGAATAAGCACTTTAATTGAGCGAATATTAAAAGCGCAAAATAAAACGTAGCGATGAATTTCAAGGTCAGGTTACGACGATTTATAGCAAGACATCTCGGTGGTCTAGTTGAGATGGTTTACCAATTTAAATTCTCAAGGCTAAACTTCAAGAAACCACCAATAATAATTATTACACCTGGGAAAGTAGGGTCGTCTAGTGTCTATGAAACTTTAAAACAAAACACAGATCACCACGTGTTTCATATTCATCAATTGTCTAAACAAGGTATTAAAACAGCTATAGAGCATCATGTGATGTCAGACCGTAAATCGAAACCACTACATCTTATAGTGTCTAAACTACTACGAAAAAAACTCTCTTCTTATAACGGTCCTGTAAAAATTATTACCATAGTTCGTGAGCCAATTTCTAGAGAGATTTCGGCATTCTTTCAAAACACCGAAATGCACCGAAAAACAATAGAAGACGGTAATCTAGAGATTGATAATGACCAAGCAAAACACCTTTTAACCTCAAAGCTAAAATCAGATATATGCCAAGAATTACTTGATTGGTTTGAATCTGAAATTAAAGGTAACTTTGAAATAGA
>CAJHYL010000267.1_pt1 | contig 30748 bp, 24 predicted proteins | sample 9198761 | NCBI WGS metagenome assembly CAJHYL01 (sample SAMEA7708360, study PRJEB35096) | sediment metagenome | biome: marine neritic benthic zone biome [ENVO:01000025]; feature: sediment [ENVO:00002007]; material: shallow marine sediment [ENVO:03000034] sea grass bed [ENVO_01000059] ...
GAATAACGACGTAGAAATGCTCCAAATGGTGTGACACGAGGATCATTACGAGTTGCTTGAGGGATATCCTCTGAGTCCTCAGTTACAAACATCGTTCTAAACTTATAAACTAAGATTTTATGCCCATCAAGCCCATAGCGATGTTGCTTAAAAATGACTGGGCCTTTTGAAGTCAACTTAACCGCCAACCCTATAGCAAGCAATAATGGTGCTGTTAAAATGATTGCCACACTTGCAATTAAAATATCGCTAATACGTTTTAGCATTCCCGAAATACCAACAAAGGGTGTTTCACATAAAGCTACAGCAGGAATACCATTAATTTCATAGGTTCGCGCCTGTATTAAATCAAACACAAAGACATCCGGTACAAAATATATTGATGCAGTTGTATCATGCAGATCGTTCAATAGCTTTTCGGTACGATCTAAGTTGCGTATCGGTAGGCTAATGTAAATTACATCAATATTGTTCTTATCGACATAATCCGCTAATCCACTAAGATTTCCAAGTACTCGACCATTTTCGAGTTGGCCAATCCGCTCCAAGCTACGGTCCTCAAAATACCCCATTACCTCGGTGGATAAGCTTGAATCTTGCACAAATTGATCCACTAATTTTTGGCTCAGATCTGTCACACCAGCAATGACGGCTTTGCGAGTATTGCCAGTAGCACGCACCATAGCTTTTGTGAGCCGATTTAGGGCAATTTGCGTCAATAACAATGGTAGTGGTGTAATAGTGCACCAGGTAAATAGTGTGATCCGGGAATATAAATGCGAAGATTTTGTCGCATAACCTAATAATAACAAAACCCCAACTATCACTGCCCAAGATAGTAATAAATTACCTCGGTTTACTAGTAAACCATTTTCATTATTTGGACGAACTGAATCAGCCTCACGAAAAATAAAAAAAGTAACTAAGAAGGTAATTACCGCAAGAGTATGGTAATGCTCTTTCATGGGGATATCATATAGATACATTGTCAACAACAATGTGGATACAGTAACCATTGGCGGAGTAATCCAAGCCAATAGCTTTAACGAGCCAAATACTGCAATTCGGGTAATATACCCGTTTGAAGTTATGGATAATGGCTGAGATCTCTCTACCACTTTGCCCCTTCTAATTTTCTCATCCTGGAATTAATTATTATCAATTTACTTGTTTTTTATGACGAATAAATTACGTACAAAATATCAGCTAATTAGGAATCAAACTGTGAAGGGATAACGAAATTTACATATAAGCCTACTTTATCGTACAACCCATTGTCAGTTTATCCTCTAAAACCTACCGCTTACTCTTGTATCATTTTATATTAAATGTAACTGTGATAGCCTTCACAAAATTAATTTATTGATAATAAGTTTCTGATATTTAATAAGTTTTTCAGACAAGAATAGTGCGCTGCCTGACATACAACTTTGCTGATAATAATTCCCAAGAATCAATTGAACAAAACCCAAAACTAACCAGGAGCAACCATTGAATTTGATTTCAAGTGTAAAATATTTACAGTATTTAGCTTATATTTTAATATTTATTAGCGTTGAATCCCAAGCGATTACGCTTGCAGATTTCTTAAAAAATCCCTCGAATCGATCAGAACAACCAAATGAGCCATCTAGTTCCCAGATAAGCCCTAAGGCGAATGCTGCAAAGAAAGCTGCTGCAAAGAAAGCCGCTGCAAAGAAAACCGCTGCAAAGAAAACCGCTGCAAAGAAAACCGCTGCAAAGAAAACTACTACTAAAGCTAGAACTCAGGCAACCACTGCGAAGAAAGCCGCTACTAAAGCTAGAACTCAGGCAACCACTGCGAAGAAAGCCGCTGCTAGAGCGACTGCCAAGGCAACTGCCGCGAAGAAAGCCGCTGCTAGAGCGACTGCCAAGGCAACTGCCGCAAAGAAAGCTGTTGCTAAGGCGCCCGCCACTAAGAAAGCCGGCGCGAAGAAAGCCGCTGCTAGAGCAACTGCCAAGGCAACTGCCGCGAAGAAAGCCGCTGCTAGAGCGACTGCCAAGGCAACCACCGCGAAGAAAGCCGCTGCTAGAGCGACTGCTAAGGCAACTGCCGCGAAGAAAGCTGCTACGAAAGCTGTTGCTAATAAATCCAATATTAGTAAGAAAACTACAACGGCTTATAAAAATAGTAACCCACCATCCTCTGTAAACATAGATCCTCTACGTGATCTAGGGCTTGACAAGGGTTATGTATGTTTCAGAGTAAAAGCTTATACGAATATAGAAGTATCAAATTTTTCAAATGCCGTATGCACATACATAAAGAATTCTAAAAAGGTTAGGCTCACTTGGACACCAAGTTCAAATTCTGTAATCGGCTACCACGTATATTTTGGAACTTCAGCCAAGATAACAGATAATTTTATTACTGACGTAATGTAGATTAATGAAATAACCGAATTATATATAAACCAATTTTTTAACATCTAGACTTTATCAAGTCATACAAAATATATTTTATACGCCATACGCACAATATTTTGATACCAGTTACCCTAGTAAGGAGAGTTATTATTTAAAATTTAATTAAAATTTATTTACATAAAAAATTTACATTGAGAGCGTTTGGATGACGCCTTCAATATAAATAGTATTTAAATAGGAGTTGGAAAATGAAAAGCCCTGTTATATTACTTGCCTTGTGCATGATATTTGCGTTTTGCCTTATTGGGTGTGGTGGAGGTGGCAGCTCATCAACAGCAGAAACTTCGCCTAACACACCTTCGTCTTCACCCGAATCATCTCCGCAGTCTACACCTTCAGGACAATTTAGTTCACTTGAGATTAACCCTTTAGCTGATCTTGGGTTAGTAGCTGGGAATAAAGTCTGCTTTAGTGTTAAATCATACAATAATTTTTCTGAATCAGATTTTTCAAAAGCTGCTTGCGGACAAATAAAAGATGATAATAAATTGACCCTCGCTTGGAATAAAAATACTGAAAACGTTAATGGATATTATGTATATTTTGGCACGGATGAAAACAATGCGACTAACTTTCTTGCAGATGTTATTGAAAGCTAGTTTTTTATTATCAAGTTTACAAGTAAGTATTCAATAAAATTATCATTACAGCAAAACGATGTTTCTCTTAAAATAACTACAATTCATTTCTACTCATTTCAAACAATTCTTCATATGCTCCGAGTAATTTTGGGGCCTCATACTCCCATGCGAGCGTATGCATTACTCGTTCACGTCCGTAATCACCCATTTTTTTACGCAAATTACTATCATCGAGCAACTGAACGATCTTTAGAGCAAAATCTTTCTCATCATTTTTATGCGCATACAAGGACGCTTCCTGGGCAGAATAACGCCCCTCAGTTAAGTCAAATTGCACAATAGCTTTGCCAAGCGCCATGTATTCCATCACTTTATTCATGGTCGACTTATCATTCATTTCATTCGCAACATCTGGATTAATGCAAATGTCTGCTGTATTCAACATGCGCAACATCTCTTCATCAGATACTCTCCCAGTAAAGGTTACAAACTCACTCACATCCAACTCTTTTGCATAGTCCTGCATACTACTTAGTTCGGTCCCACCTCCCACTAAACCAAAATGTATATTAGTTCGCTTAAGTTCATGGATTATGTAACTTGCAGATTTTAGTAGGCAATCAATACCTTCTTGCTTGCCCATAACACCGACATAGCCGACTAAATAATCTCGGCCACATTTCAAGCTATTATCTGGTGGCAGAATTTTTAGCCTATCTAATTTAGGTCCACTTCGAACCACATAAACCTTATCGGCTGGCATTCCACCTCTTTCAATAGCGATCTTCTTATAAGATTCATTGGTAGCAATGGAGACATCTGCTACTCTGAATGTCCATCGCTCCCATAAAAGCATTATTTTGTAGTAAAAATCTCTACGACCAAATTTAGCTTCATAGAGCTCGGGGTTAATATCATGATGATCAAATAAAAATTTTTTTCCAAAAATTTTGAAAAATAATCCAATTAAAAAAATATTATCTGGTGGATTACAGGCATGAATTGCATCAAACCCTCTAGTAAATAATATTCTTAATGCTAGAAAGAACTGCCAAAAAAGTGCAATCGAATATTCTAATGCATACCCAATAGCCCCATCTGCCTCAACAGGAAGAGGGTGTCTATAAATATGCACGTTCTCTAAAACCTCAAAACTCTTTCTATACTCTTCAGTTTTAGGACAAATTATTGAAACCACGTAACCACTTGAGGATAGAGTCGTTGCCTCCTGCCATACCCTGCGATCAAAAGGAACAGGTAAGTTTTCAACAATGAGGAGAACTTTTTTTCGTCTACCAACAGATGCCACGATATCGACCCTCCGTCGACTCATGCTCTGATAGTCTGACTAAATCAATAATAATCTGATTTGAATTAATTTTATTTTGCAATGTATTAAATTCGTTATCCCCATTTCCGATTACAATTGTATCTGCATGGTCAAGGACTTCATCAATAGAATTAGACAGCAGTTTTGAAATATGGGGAATATGGTTAAGAATATAATCTTTATTCGCACCCATGAGCGCAGCTAAATTCACATTTTGGTCATAGATACGTATGTCATAGCCCTTACCAAGAAGTCGTTCTATTAATTCAACTATAGGGCTTTCACGAAGATCGTCAGTGCCTGCTTTAAAGCTCATGCCTAAAATACCAATATTTTTATGCTTCGCTTCGATTACCATTTTGACACCTGCTTCTATTTGAAGTTGGTTGCTAGGCAAAATTGCATTGAGTATAGGGAGATTTAAATCAAGGCTCTGCCCTTTATATGTTAGTGCGCGAACATCTTTTGGTAAACATGACCCTCCAAAGGCAAAACCAGGCTTAAGATAATAAGGCGATAAATTCAATTTTTCATCTTGACAGAAAATATCCATCACTTTATGTCCATCAAGCTCTAGTTGTTTACATATGTTTCCAATTTCATTTGCAAAACCCACCTTAAGAGCATGCCAAACATTATCAACATACTTCACCATCTCGGCCGTTTTTACATCCGTACGAATTAATGGTGCATCCATCTTTTCATACAATTTTGCCATCGCCGAACCACTCTTTTCATCGGTTTCACCAATGACCGTTTTAGGTGGATTATAAAAGTCGTAAACTGCTGTGCCCTCTCTTAGAAATTCTGGATTATTACAAACTCCAAAATCCACACCAGCTTTTTTACCTGATGCATCTTCTAAAGCCGGAATCACAACATTGCTCATACTCCCCGGCAACATCGTGCTACGAGTCACTACAATATGAAAGCCTTGTTTATCTCGAAGAGCAAGTCCAATTTCTTCACAAACAGTTTGCACAAATTTAAGATCTAAGTTTCCATTATTTTGGCTTGGCGTGCCAACACAGATCAAAGACATCTCGGTGTTAATTACCGCTTCGTTGACATTCACGGTTGCGCATAACTTTTTATTAGTCACCGCTGCCGATATGATTTCTCCGATATCTTGTTCTATTACAGGCGTATTTCCTTGATTTATAAGATCAACTTTGATCTGATTAGGATCGACACCAATAATTTCATGCCCTTCTTTAGCCAAACAACCTGCAGACACAGTACCGACATAGCCCATCCCAAAAATACTAATTTTCACGAATTTATACCTGTCCTTAAGATTTATAAGAAATTTTGTTTAGTGAACATTTAATAGAAAATGCTACGATAGAACTTAGATTATTACGTTATCAGTACAGTTTATATTTGAATTTATGTGGCCCATTTTTCCATATTTGGATATAGAAAACTGTGAGTAATTTCTTGTTACGCCTTAAATGGTATCATAAGCGACTTGCTTCCATGTCAGCATCTGAAATATGGCACCGTATTCTTGAACAAACCAAACGTATAATATCTCGATTCCATAAACCAAACTTTGCTGAAGAATACAAAGATAGCTCCCCCTTACCTAAATTTCCGAACAACACCTTCGACCTTAACAATATACAAAGCAACGAAAAACTATTACAAAAATGGAGAGATTTGGCGGAAAAGGTAAATGCTAAGCAATTCAGATTTTTAGGAATAGAGTGGCCAGACGATATTAAAAATAACATTTGGCACTTTGACCCAATTACAAAAAAACAATGGCCATCAAATTCATATTGCTTTCAAATAAATTATAGAAATACTAAAGAATATGGTGACGTGAAGTATGTATGGGAACTAAACCGCCTTCAGTACTTACAACCACTAGCTGCATTAGCAGCGATCGAAAATAACGAAAATCTTTCAATATATTGTCTCAAAACGATTGAAAACTGGATAGATAGCAATCCTCCATATAAAGGAATTAATTGGGCATCTGGAATCGAGCTTGCTTGCAGAGCTGTCAGCATACTTGTAGTTATGGCGCTACTTGTTGATAACTTAGTTACTAAACAACAAAAAAATAAGATAACCAACTCTCTGGCCCACCATGGCTACTGGTTAATGAGGTACCCATCTCGTTTTTCATCAGCTAATAATCACCTTATCGCAGAAGCTGCCGCACTATTTCTATTAGGGAAATTAGCACCTAACCTGCCATACGCAAGGGCTTGGAAAAAATATGGCAAAAATATTTTAATCAAAGAAGTGACTAAGCAAATATATGAAGATGGTGTAGGCGCAGAACAATCACCCACATATACTGCCTTTACAGTTGAATGGTTACTACTATGTGGAATAGTAGGTAATAAATTGGATGATAAGTTTCCAAAAAAATACTGGGATCGCATCGAAAAATCTGGCGAGTTTATACATTGGATAACCGATAATCACGGCAATCAACCACACATTGGTGACGATGACGAAGGACAAGTATTATTTTCTCAGTTTGTAAGCACTTACTACGCAACCTCAATTCTTTCATGCATCGCTAATACAACCGAACGACATGATTTATCAGCACCAATTCATGTTCCGCACTTACGCGAGCTATTTTTTAGTACCCCAAAATATAACTATAGACCACTACACGGTATAAAGTGTTTTAAACAAGGAGGTTACACCGTTAGTAGAACATATATTAATAATAACGAATATCTCCTCACAATGGATCATGGCCCGCTTGGTTACTTGTCGATTGCTGCACATGGTCATGCAGATGCTCTATCAATTTGGTTTCACATTAATGGGTTTCCAGTATTAGTGGATGCGGGCACATATCTTTATCATTCTGGAGGGTGTTGGCGTAATCATATGCGCGGCACAATGGCGCATAATACTTTGTCTATCAATAATCAAGATTCTAGCCAGATCTCTGGTCCGTTCAATTGGAAATCTAAAGCAAGCTGCTCTTTAATTACATACAACAGAGACAATAAACAACTTACACTTTGCGCAGAACATGATGGGTATAAGCAAAAATTTAAAGTTAGCCATAGAAGAATTGTAGAGCAGAATTCTGATGGTAGCTTTGTAGTAAAAGACAGTCTGCATGGCTTAACAAATAAATTACCTGTAACAATTGGCTTTTTATTCCATCCAGAACTGTCTATTTTTAAACAAGATCAATCATGGATCGTTACGCGAAATAATAAGCCGCTTTTAGAAATAGAAGACAAAACCAGTTATTTTAAAAGCTCAATTAAGCTAGGAAATACTAAGCCAGTGCAAGGCTGGTACTCCGAAGCTTTTGGACACAAGACAGCTGCTCCAAGACTTGTGTTTGATGGGATGTTAAAAACTGAGCAGGAATCAATAATACTATTCAGACCAAAACAAAAAACTTAATTCTAAATGCTCACCTAATTAGAATATTGGTCATTAAACTTTTTTAGCATATCACTACAAATTTGATCAATTTTAGGATTTAGCTTAAATGAGTATTGCTTATTCACTGATGATGTCCTTACTTTATTAATGTATTCACTAGAAAAACCACATCCAATAAAATCAAATATAACTTTTAACTTTTCAGCAGGATTAGTTACTAAATTTTCATAATTGATAAGCCTTACTCGTTCATCGCTTTGAAGGTTTAGCTCAAAATATATTTTATTTCTGATGTACCAGAGTAGCGCTGCACCGTCTTCATCTGTCATTTTTTCACTCGCCAATTCTTTAATAGTATTAACGGTATCTGATTTGATATTCTCTATGTAGGTGGCATATTGGCTATCTTCTTGATCACTAGAAAATTCTATATTTTCATTTTCGTAGTTATCTTTTATCCATAGAACAATTCTTTTTTGCGCATCTTGCCACTTTGTAACAGCGGAATTAATAACTGCATTATAATCTCTATAAATCCATATAGCCTTAGTATTTGGAAAAATAGAAAGCAAATGGTCGGCCTGCTGAAGATCATTAACTGGTTTGAAAATTAGAAATTTATTTTTATCTCTACATATAATGCGCTTAATCGTATCACTATCTTTTATACGATAATTTTCCATCGCTTTTGGATTTCCTTCTCGATATAACGATACCTTCGGCGCCTGGCTAATCAAATTAATAAGCATAGTAGTTCCTGAACGCTGACAGCCAAAAACAAATGCTACTGTCTTGGAATCAGTGTTAGAAAATAATTTAGAAGGTGAGAAACGCATCAGAATTAATTTAAATATTGAAATTATCAGAAGACTATTACTGTTTAATAGGTAATCTCTTCATATAATCAGATAAATCAATAATTTTCCCTGCATTTAGTGACTGCGCTGCCGTCAAAGTCAAAAGCGTCGTATCTATAATAGCCTCTAACGAAATAGGCATTTCACTACCATTTAATATACTTGAAACAAATTCATTCATCAGCTCAAATTGACCTTTATCAAGTTCTCTAGACTTATGCACACGTCGATTATTACCACTATATACAACTACATCTTTAAAATTATTAAGTTGCACTGTAGAACCGCCACCAAACACTTCCAAATATTCTTTCGGCACCTTAATACCGCCTTGCGTAAGGTAGGATAAGTTAGCTACAGAACCATCTGAATAATTAACTAACACGCTAACATTGTCTAAATCGTCTTGAGTAATGTTTTTTGGGCGAATTGATCTTGCCAAAACAGATATAGGCCGCGAATTTGTAATGGCTGAAAATATATCAAAAAAATGACCTGCCTCACCTACAAATCGAGAACCTTCACTCGTATCTAAATACCAAGAGCCTGTATCAAGTTGACCTGCATGCACCCTATAATTAATTGTATAAGGTCCAGGGGTACTACCCATTGCATCAATCAGAGTTTTAATCAACGGCGAAAATCTGCGATTAAATCCAACCATTAACTTCTGATTGCCACTTTCAGAAATAGCGCGATACACTAATTCAATTTCATCCATATTAATAGCTAAAGGTTTTTCTACATACACTACCTTTTGTGAATGCAGCGCCTCAGCTACCATTGATGCATGAGATGTGTGACGCGTCGCTATCATAATCGCATCAACATCTGAAGCAGAAAGAACAGATCTATAATCTGTACTAGTACGTTCGAAACCAAATTTCCTAGCCGCATTTGCTGATGACAAGCTTGTAGCAGTAGACACTTCTTTAAAGTGCACTTCTTTGATTTTAGCTAGATTTGGAAGAATCATGCTTGATGCATAGTTACCTGCACCAATCAGACCTATTCCAACATCACTTATAGTAGCAACATCCTTTTTAGAACTTATATTTTTACTATAATTTGGTAATTCCTTTGAATAAACATTATCCTGTGGATGCTGAAATACAATCCCTAATAACGAATCTTTTCCTTCAATTAATTCACTATAAACTTGTTCAGCTTCAGAAAACGGACGTATCGAGGTAATTATGGAATCTAATAATATTTTCCCCTCAGCAACTAAATTTAAGAAAGACGACATATTACGCTTCTCAGTCCACCTCACATATCCACTAGGATAGTCGATACCCTTTTCCTCATAATTATGATCATAGCGCCCAGGACCATAAGATCTCGAGAATTTTATATCTAACTCTTTATCGAAAAAATCATTCCACAACAAATCAAGCTTAGTCTTACCTATATCTACAATTCGTCCACGATCACGAGCAACATCAACCGCAAGCTCAATTGGGGCATTAGTATTACCGCCTGCAGTGATAAAAGAGCAATCAACACCAATGCCATGACTTATTCTAGTAATACAACTTTTTAATGCAGGGTCATCAGGGGTCGTTGCGTATGTAGCGCCTAGCGATTCAGCAAGCTTACAGCGCGAATCCATTAGATCAATTCCTATTACTGTAATTCCTGATGCTATTAAAATTTGCACAAGAATTTGACCGAGCAAGCCTAAACCTATAACGCAAGCAGTTTCACCAAGCTGCATTTCTGCTTGACGAAAGCCTTGCATAGAAATTGCCCCAATCGTTGTAAATGCAGCATGCTCCATTGCAACATTATCCGGAACTGGCACTACTAGATTTTTTGGTACAAAATTAAACTCTGCATGATTGGCATATCCAGCACCTGCACATGCCACACGTTGCCCCACCTGAAACTCCTCAGCTCCTTTTTGCACATCTACTACTACACCTGATAACGAATAGCCCAGAGGCGTAAGCGAATCAAGCTTGTTCATTACCTTTTCATAGGTTGATTTAAGACCTTGTTGCTGAACAGACTGGATGACCTTTTTAACTTGATCAGGTCTTGCCTTTGCTTTACCTAAGTAAGACATACTGCCTTCTTTGGCTTTCATTCCTTCTGTACCTGCCGAGATAACACTAAATTCAGTTTGAACTATAACGCCACCCCATTTTGCAGCAGGAATATTAACCTCCTCTAAGTTTATGTTCCCTGTCTTATAATTTTGACTAATTTGTTTCATTACAATTCTCTAGAACTTTTTAAGTAACATGTTGTTTATAAATTTTTAATAGATCCGCAACAATATTTTTCATATAGAATTTATTGTTTGCTAATGCCAAACTTTCTTTGCCCATTTTTTTTCTTAAAGAACCATCATTACAAAGTTTAAGCAATGCATTTCTCAACCCCTCGATATCACCAGGATTAATTATGATTCCATTAACATCATCAAGAACCGCTTCTGGAATTCCTCCAACAGATGTAGAAATAACTGGTAAACCTGCTGCCATCGCTTCTAAAACAGAACCAGGCAAACCTTCGTTATAAGACGGCAAAACATAGATATGAGCACTACGGAATGCATCAATTTTATCTTGACCTGTTAACCAACCTTTAATTTCAACCTTACTTTGCAAACTATTTTCTGCAACAAACTGTTTTGCTTTCTCTACTTCGCCATCTCCACCAAGTATCAGCTTTGCATTAGGCATACCCTCATGTATCTGTAAAAAGGCTTCAAGCAAATCAAATGTCCCTTTGCGCGCACCTAGTCTTCCCATAAATAAAATATTAATATTATTTTGATCATGCAGTGATGGCAAAAATTGTTCCGGAATTGCACCATTATATAAAACGGAAATATTTTCATTAGAACTGATAGATTTTGCAAATTTTTGCCATTTATTAGATAGCACCAACACAACATCTGCTTGATCAAACATCCACGTAACCATACGCTTTTGTATGCTTCCACCAGAATTATAAAATTCCTCAAACTCTGAACCATGCAAATGCACTAACACTTTATCTTTTTTTAATTTCGCAATTACAAAAATTACTAACTTTCGATAAAAGCTCATAGCACTAGAAAGATGAATGTGCACTAAATCGTAACTAGACGACCGAGTCACAACATATTCAAGATACGAACGTAGTCCATTACACAATTTTACAAAATGTTGGCCCGGCACATATTCGTCCAAAGTTGCTATATACCTTAGCTCCACGTGTTGATGGATACCCGTACAAATCCAATTGTTAATAACATTCGAAATCCCACTTGTGGCAGTGAGCGCAGGACCAAACATCAATACTCTCACCTTATTACACACCAGCTTGTACCATTTTGACTATGATAATGAAAATTATAAATTTTATGTAAGCTATTGTAATATTTAAATTTAATTTGAGTAATTAATCACACATATTAAATTTGAATATTTTTTGAAATACTGATGCCTTACTATATAGAAGCACAGTGTAGGGCATACTTGATCCATTAATCCTTAAATAGTTACCATTGGTCTGTTCTAATACCCAAGTCATGAAAATGTGACCCAATTCATGGTATTTTCCTAAATTAAGAAATAGGCCAAATTACCTCTTAAAACAGCATCCACATTTACAAAAAACCCCCAGGTGAATATGAATATCAGTAAATTAATTTTTATTAGTTTTATCACGTCTCTCTTTTTATTTTCTAACGCACAAGCTAAACAAGTTACTATTCGCAATAGCGGTGATTGGCTATCGCAACTTAAACAACTAAAACCTGGTGATACAGCTGTTTTAACGAATGGCAGATTTAGCACAGGCTCTTACTCAGCTCGAGCTAAAACCATTTCCATAAGTGGAACTAATGGTAAGCCTATTACAATCAAGGGATCTGGCCCTAATAATACTACTCTTGATGGTGAAAGTAGTAGCGCAGTACTCATTTTTGAAAACTGCAACAATGTAGTTATTGAAAATCTTACTGTAACAAATCCATCACGGTCTGCAGATGGCAGATTTAAACGAATATCAGTCAATCCCAATGCACTATCGGAAGGTTTTATTTTGCGTGGAGGGAGTAACATCACTATTCGTAAAAGTCTTTTCAATAATATTGGTACCCGTGGCATTCTTACCCAAGGAGGTAATGGGCCGCTCAAATCTTTATTACTAGAAAGAAACTTATTCTTTAACATTGGTAATGATACAGCAAGTGGCGACATCAATATGAATTCTGGTGAGAACTGGATCATAAGACATAATCTTTTTGCAGGAAATGTAGATGGCATTGTTAATGCAGGTCTTACAACCGGAGGCGGTTTAATCGAACAAAATATTTTTATGAATCACTGGCAAGAGGATAACATTGATATTAAAGGTCATCGCGGCTCTAAACAAACAAGAATCCAAAAAAATATTTTTTACACTAACCGATCAAAAACTGGCATTACAATACAAAATTCATCCCGCAACATCACAATTGATAATAATGTGATTTACCATGGAGCTCCAGTTGGTCAAATATGGGTTCATGGTCGAAATCATCAAAATGGAAAAGTTAATGATCCTGTTAAAAATATTACAATAACGAACAATGTTCTATTTGGTGATAACGCTAAAGATGACCGCGGCGTGATGATACAACTAGCTAAAAATAGAGGTAAAACTCATGCTCCAGTCCCCGTCCAAAATGTAACTATACGTAGCAATTATATTCTAGCCCAACAGAGAAACCATATTGTTAATCGAGTTGGAAATAACGTAAAGCAACAAAATAATAATTTCTCCTCTATTCCGCAAAATAGTAAACAAAGTTTTATAAGCCTAGAAAAATCAATTTTAAAAACTATCGAAAACACATTCCCACAAAGTATTATTCAACAAGCTTTTAATGAAGCTCAAGTTCCCTATGCAGCAGGATCTGGAGTGAATAACAACACTTTAAATCCTCCTGCACAACTACGCATCTATTAATACTACTGTAAGTTATGTCTTTATATATTTTTTAGAGCTATTACTTTTTAGCTTCGTGCTCGAGTAACTTGGCTCTGCAGTTTTTGCAAACGAAGGAAGATCTACATAAGCCATTACTAGATAATAAAACTGCGCTATTCCAAATCTGGATATATAACTATTGCTGACCAAGTTCATTAAAAATATAGCAATAAACATTGCTAGAAAAACATATTTTTCTTTTTCTTCGAGCGATAAAATGCGTTTTAATATGAAAAATTGAAGCAACATATACAATATAAATCCGACTATTCCCGTTTCCTCAAGCAGACCAAGGATGTCATTGTGAGTATCTAGATGCCTCCCTGATAATCCAATTTTATTCCCAATTCCTGTTCCTGCTAACTTTTTATCTAAGGGCAAATCCCAAAATCCTTCTAGTGTATTACTCCATAGCTTTATCCTGCCAGAACCCAACTTACCAGCATCCCACTCACCTTCAAATACTTTTTGGAAATCATTAAGAAATCTAGGAACTATCACTGGAGCAAATATAATTCCTAAAATAACTACTACAATAGTTCCTATCAATAATAATTTTTTATTATAAAAAAATAAATACACTGTGAAGAAAACAATCAAGCCTATAACAGCCGTTCGAACCCAACACTTATATAAACAAAATATTGCAAAAACGACCAGTAAAGCAATAAATATTTTTTTCTTGGTGCTAATATCCTTTATTGAATCAAAATTTGAACACGCTATAAAACTAAAATATGTCACAACCATCATTATGAGAAACCCCATATTATGACCCATATTATGTGGGTCTGAATAGATTCCTCGATATCTTACAATGTCTGTCCAATAATTTACGTCATATATGCCTTTATCCATGACAATAAGTAATACACTTAAGGTCACTGGTATTGAAAAGCCTATTAGCATAATAAAGATCAATTTTTTAAATTGATCTTTATTAGTGATTACATTTTTAACAATAACAAATGTCCATAGAGGTATAATCATTTTTGCAACTTCTTTTACATTTGCACTATCAGAATAAGCTAGAAAAGTTCCAACACACCATAAAGAAAATAAAAGAATAAAAAGATCTACAGATGAAACGTAGATCTTTTTTTTAAGACCCATTTTGTAAATAAGCATTGAAAATAAAAGCAATGCCAAAAATATCGCTGCAAATTCAAAGAGATTGAGACCGCCAATTTCAACATTTATGTTGATAAATAATATAGGTCTTAAAATAGAAAATAAGTATAAAAATAGTAATTCCATATTAATAATTAGTAGCCATGATAAATATGAGTTCCTTGAATTAACTGTCCAAGCTTTTACGATATTATGATATAAGTATCATCATACTAATTAAATACAGTTTTTAATGCCTCAGAAAAATTTGGGCCTTGTGATCTTAACAATTCACTAGTACTTCTTGCCCCGTTGCATAATTTCCTATAGTGCTCTTTATCATCAATTAGTTTGAAAATACATTGTTTTAAACTTTTTACCGAATCAGGCTCAAATAACAACCCATTTTCACCATGATTCACTAAATACTGAAACGGACCAAAGTCAGGGGCAATAACTGGCACACCCATCACGAGACCTTCCATTGTTGCCATACATCTACCCTCAGGAAAGTTACTTCGAGTAGGGGTCACAACAACCGTGCTATTTTGTATTACCTCTGCCAATCGCGCATGTGGCACCATGCCAAGCATTTTAACTTTCTGAGATAAATTTAGATCCTTTATTAGTTGTAATAATCCACGTGCATCACTACCATCTCCTGCATAAGTCAGTCTTATATCAGATTTTTTTAATCTGTCTTCACATGCATCCAATAGCTCAAAAATTCCTTTGCTTGCTTCCAGTCTTCCTATAAACAAAATATTTTTGTCTGAATTAGACATAGAGTTTAAGCATTTATTTGGTTGTATTTCAGGCATGTCTGTAAAACTCCAGTTGAACTCCACCAATAATTGAGGACAGACACCATATTTTAAAGCTTCATGTTTTAAATAAGGACCATGTACAATGACATTATCAGCTTGATTCATAATCCATATATCAATCTTATCAAAAATGCCTCTAAACCATCTTTGATCAGGCGGGTTAAAACTTGTGTGGCGACAATATATAAATTTTGCACTTTGTAATTTAGCTATTATGAATGCTGACCAAAGCGGAAATGATACTGCCCAACATAAAATATAATTCGGCTTAAATTTAAATAGGTCTATAAATATTTTTATAGCTGCAATAAATCGTGGCCAAAATGTAAATAGTGGATTTTTTGATAACTTTTCATTGTTTTTAAAAATTTTGGAAAACCAATAAAATGATTTGGCTTCAACATTACCTAATTTCATTTCCTCTCCATCTGGGGAGTTTGAACGAACAGATAATAATAAACCTGGATTTTCCTTGATTACATTTAGAAAATGAGCGACATATGCATCAGGTCCACCTTCAGGTAAAACAGACAAGTCCTGACTCACCCTTTCTAGCTCAGTTACAACGTTATTTTGCTTAAGATAAGCGTAGCGCATAATATTCCAAAAATTATCAAATCTTCTCGTTTATATTTACTAATACAATTTTTAATTAAAGTCTTTCAATTGAAATACACTAATTTTGACTAAGCTGGACTTAAATCACTGTTAGTCAAACGCTTAAAATGTTTTTCTAATCGATCATTCAATGTTTCTATATTGTAATTTTTGGAAATACATTCATACGCTTGAATTCCCATCTCATATCTAAGCTTTGAATCTTGTATGAGTAATTTCACTGCATTAGCAAGACCTTCTATATCTCTTTCTTTAACTAGAATACCTGACTCACCATTTTTTATTAACTCAGGTATTCCGCTATGCCATGTGCTAATAACTGCTAATTTACACATCATGGCCTCCATAATAGATACTGGTATTCCCTCTTGGTCACCATCACTCGCCGTTACACTTGGAAGGATAAATATATCTGTTGTAGCTAGATATTTTTGTATATCAACTTTATTCAATGCGCCATGAAAATGTACTTTATCTGAAAGTCCTAATTTAGTTGAAAGTGATTTTAACTCATTTAAAAGCGGACCATCTCCAATTATATTATAGTTAAATTTAATATTTTCCTGTGCAAGTAATGCAACTGCATGCAGCGAATACTTAATACCTTTTTTTTCAGTTAAACGACATACACTTAATATGTTAATTTTATTATTGTTTACTTTTTCGGTCGTCTTAGCATTAAATATATTTACGCCCATATGATGAACAATTGAAATTTCATCGGCAGCACCCATCTCTATTATTTTAGTTCTCCACCTATCACTTATTGGTAGAAACAAATCACCTTTTTTGAGTAAATGCTTATAAGAATCAATCCCATGTTTGCGTATAGTAACTGCCATATCTGCGCCATGAAAAACTGTTACTAAGTTCCCACTTATTAAACCGGTGTCTTTTAGATATTGGGCACGCATACCGTTTGCGCCAAAGTGACAATGTATAATGTCATATGTTTTCTTCTTCAAGATGAATGGCTTAAAAACAAAAACTAACCGCAATGATTTTGCCATCCACCCATAACAATTAAAATCTAGAGACTTTATTACAGCATTTGGATTCTTTAAAATACAAGAAATTAACAAAGTAGATGCTTTAACAATGCGAATAAATTGATTAGATGGCATTCTCGGGAAATAGATGGTTTTATTTAAAAGGTCATATTTATTAACTTCAGGATGAAGAATATTACTTTCGTCGCAAACATCAGCATATATCTCCACTTCATGCCCTCGATCTAACATCCCAGTTATCTGATTCAAAATAAAGGTTTCAGATAACTTAGGAAATTTTCCCAAAATAAATGCTATTTTCAATTTTAATCCTGAATATACAATTAAGTATATTAAGTTTGGTTAAGGCTAAATATTCACTCAATAACAATTAAAATATTGATCCTAATATTTTATTAAGACTAATTTAACCAGTTTGATAAATCTCGATCAATTAAGTCCTGCAACTTCGTTACATCTTCTTTATATAAATTTATAAGAGGTTCCCTTAATTCTTCAGGAAAAGTAACTTTCCTTAAGTTCTTGTTTTGCAAATGAAGTCTAAATCTAACTAATTCTTGATATACTTTCGTAGGTAAAACTCTTGCAGCATATGTTTTGTATTTGCTTGGTTGCGCAAGCAATCGCTGAATAGTTTGATTCTTAGGTATACCACCCGGATTATAGTTTACAGACATATCTGGCAAATATGTTTCATCAACACCTATAAAACTATAGAGTTCTTGCACTAATTTTTTAGGTTCTATTTTAAGGTCATCGAGTAAAAATACTTTAATATTATTTTTATCGAATAACTTATAATAACGACTTAGCTGTTTATGATAAAACCCAAATTCCAAATAAAATCGTTTTCTAATCCATCCATTAGAAATATATTCTTTGCTGCTATTAAGTGCCTCTGAAAAATCAGTTATTGGTTCAGCGCCACTTTTTACCATTTGCAGATAATGAGCAAATGCCCGATCTACTGGATTACGCAAAATAGCAAATAATTTCACATCAGGCACATAATGTTTAATTCTCTTAGATGCATCTTTACTATGTAGATATGCGGGTGAAATTTCACCAATTACTTTTTCTGTTTTTGCTTCATTAAACAAATTTTTATATTCATCTATATTCGTTACAGTCTGATGATGAGATGGATGTTGTGAATCTAAATCTTGATTTTCAGATGCAAAGAAGCGTGGCTCCGCTCGCACTACAAAAACATCAGGGTGAGCTATTAAATAATGACGCAATGATGTTGTTCCTGCTTTTGCAGCCCCTAACCCTAAAAAATGCGGTAAGCTCATATACCAAACCGATAAATATTAAAAGTAAATATAATTTATCTATACTTAAAAAATGATAAATTGAAAAAATGCTTCAACTAACCTTAACTTGGTTTTTCTAGTATAAAAGTTATTCTATGCAAAAAAACTTCTCGTAATCCTGGGATATAAACAAATGGGATTAAAAGTTTAGAGATCAATTGAAATAGTCTACTTTTAGAAATATTTCGCCCAATACTTCCAACGGGTTTCCTACTTTGGTAATGCACTTCCCATTTGCTACTTTTTAAAATTTTTAAAAACTTTCTTAAGGTAGTTCCATTAATGGTATTACCCTTTTCCCAACTCAATAAGTTTGGTGAATTCCGCTTATACCAATCCGCTTCTTTTCCTCTTTCTAAAATAATTTCATAATATGCTCTAACTAGAGTATCGCCACTAAAAATGTAATGGATAAATGGCATCTTAGTTACTAAAGATAAATGATGTTCGATAGGTTGAAAATAACTAGGAAATACTAAAAACATTTTTCCACCTGGTTTCAGTACCCGCCAACACTCATTAAGAGTTTTGTTTAAATCCTGAACATGTTCTAATACATCAAAAGTAAGAATTGCATCAAAGCTACTATCCTCGAAAGGTAAATTTTCGCCTTTAGCGAGCTTATATTCGGCATTGATTGATTTATTTTTTGCTATTTTTCTTGAAGCATCTATATAATCTTTTGAAACATCTATACCTGTAATACTTTTTAGCTTATACCTTTCATACCAAGCTACACCTCGACCACCAACAAGACAACCTAGATCTAGAACCTCTTTATTTTCCAAATATTTTGATAAATCTCTACCAAAGTAATTATCCCAAGGATAAGCAACTTCACTGTTATATTTATTTTCAGAACATTTGAGCATTATTTCGTTACGTTGAGATTCAGATCCATTAATAAATACGTCATGACAAAAAACCTCCTGTAACTCTCCAACTTCTTGTTCAGGAGACGTAGGGAATCTCTCTCTTAACCTCATAACGGCTTTAGCTATTTGAGTAGCAGTCATTTCTTGAGTATTTGGTAAAATATGAATTTCAGATTGGGTAACTTATTGATTTACCTCTGAACAAATATTTTTTGCCCAGTATTTGAGATATTTTAATCGAATAACTGTTTAAACTCTTGAATATCCATCACAGTGCCATCATTTTGTTAAGTATAAATAACAACAATATTTGGACACAAAATGGCCAAAATAATTTAGTCTTCATCTCTCCACAGATCTATCCTTCGATCTAGTAATTTCTCAATCATAAGTACTTCATTCTCTAATTGTGACCAGAGCTTTTGCTTTATCCAAGGTGGGACTTCTATTTGAGGATTTGAATTACGATACATCATACTCGACAACATACCTAATAATTTTTCACTAGCTTTATTACGAATTAACTGCGCTACGTGCGATTTTGTTAGTTTTTTAGTAAGTGAACTATGCACAATCTTTTCAGAAGTAACATTCCTTGCACGTAAATCAAGTTGTTTTGGAAATCCAGAAAAGCTCACACCAAGAAAAGATGCAATATTTTCTAGTGTATAAAGTGTATTGTTAACATACTCTTCAAATACCAACAATAAGATATGCTCACGCGGAAAACAGTCTAAGTATGGTTTTAGCTGCATGCCATATCTGCTTCTATTTATGTAGCTAGCATCAGATAATATAGACTCTATAGCGCGTGGCTTGTTATTTGCTTTTACTGTATCGTGTGAAAATTGCGAGATAACTCTATCAACTGGCTGTCTCATTATATATATGAGCTTGATATTTGGATTATATTCGCGAATTCGCTTAGCAACATCACCAAAATCTGGAGAAAAGGTATATGTTGTTGACGCCTCTCCACAGATTTTTGAGTTTGGGTTTGGAAATAGTCTATGGTACTCAGATATACTTTCTTTCCAATCCGGATTTTTACTAAAAAAGTGTGGCTCCTTTGGAATCGAAATCAAAATATTATTATGTGTAGAAAGCTGATTTGCCAAACTTGTTGTGCCAGATTTTTGTGCACCAATTATTAAAAAATCGACTTTCATCAGGTTTTAATTACACTTCCCACGAAAATTTTCAAAAATTAGATCGCTATTGATATTAAAACTAGCATTGCATATGTATACTAATATAAATTATTAAAAAACTATCATTAATACGCCTAGTTTTTATTTCAATTATTTATTTAATTATCATATCCACTCTAATCATATAAATATTATTATAATAATATGCCTGAAATTTTTGGGATTTTTAAATCTTCTGGACTAGAACCAGTACATCGTCAAGGTTATAGTGGTATGCATGCAGCTTTTTCTGTATATGACCATATTAATACTTATAAAGAAGAAACACCATGTCTACTACTATCTTTGCTAATAAGCAATAAGCATGATAATAAGCACTATAATATAGAAAAAAATGAAAAATTTGTAAGCGGGTGGATAGGTCAAAATATCAATTCTGATACCAACTTTAATCAAGACGAAGTATTCAAGAAATATTTATCTAAAGACTTATCTATCTTTGATACTCTAAATCCTCCATTTTGTTCAGCTATATCATCACCTGATAATTGTCAATTATGGTTGACATCAGATCATTTCGGACACTATCCAATTTATTACATTAATTTTAATGATACTATAATATTTTCAACCAAACTTGCTCCTATATTACATACAGCATTATTTTCTTGGGAACTAGATTTATCAGCAATATATGAATTTTTCACTTTTGAGCATGTTTTAGAAAACAAAACATTTATTAAGAATGTATCCCTAATTCCGGCTGGAACCGTTATAAATTTTAAAGACGGAAAATCATATAAGTATTCTTATATAGAACATTTAAAACAAGCAACATACGTTCCAAAAACAACCGCAGAAGTAGCCAGCACGCTGCTGAATAGCTTACAAAATTCTATCTCACAAGCATGTAAGTACAGCAAAAAAACTGCAATAACCCTATCCGGAGGACTCGACTCAAGAGCAATTCTCGGAAGTGCGTTAGATAACACTAGTAGTCTCTCTGCTTTCACATTCGGACCAGAGAGTTCTGCCGATGTGCAATGCGCACGAAAACTAGCGTTACAAGCAGGGATCTCACATGATGTGATCCCAATTAGTGGCACCTATTTACTGGAATGGCTTAAGCATGGATTGTTTACCACTGGCGGCATGGTGAGTTGTATCCACTATCAAATACTTAGTTTAGCTAGTGCACTAGCTCAAAATTCTGATCTAGTTTTAGATGGATTAGGTGGAGACATGTTTACAGGTGCACATATTGAATGGCCAATGGTCTTTGCTAGAACTAAAAAGCGATCTATTGATGTGCTTCACTCCCAAAGGGCAAGAACATGGGCAAATGAAGCAGATCAAAAAAAGATTTTTACCGCTGACTTTCTAAATGAATTAGACAGCAAAAATAATATATTAAAAAAGTACTACGAAAACTTAAAGCCAGCTGATCTTTGGAAAGGAAGCCATAATTTTGATTATCAAGAACGACAAAGAAGGTTTATCCAATATGGCCCTCATCAAATTCGTCCATTTGTTCCTGTGCATACACCTTTTTATGAACCAAAATTTTCGTTCAACATGAGAGAGGTCAATATAAAATACCTAATAGGCCAAAGAGCTTATCGTTATATGCACAAACACTATCTAAAAGATTTAGCAGGTGTGCCTGAAGCTACTGGTGGTGTCCCTGTTTCATATCCTGCATGTATACATTTTGCTAAGCGCGTACTTGATTTTGGACGCAGACGTTTACCTACTCAACTAAATAAATCCTTTGGCTTAAAAAACACTTCTGCAACTAACTACCCTGAGTGGTTCCGCAATGAATTACACGAATTAGTTCATGACCACATTCTTAGTAATGAAGCACTTCGTAGTTATGTCGATACTCAGTTCGCTGAAACATTACTCAAACAGCACATGAGTCATGAAGCAAACCACACTACTAAAATTGGTGTATTACTAACATTTAGCGCATGGATAGAAAGTATAAAATCTTTATAGTCAATTCAAATCATACAAATACTAAAATTCATAGTGATTAGTTTTTTACTAAAATTAAGCAGTTTTTCTAAGTATTTTTAACCATTCTGAGACCAATACATCTTCACATTCTTCCGTATAAAATTTATGACAAACTTTCTCTTTACCATTCTTACCCATTGTATTGCGTAACTGTTCATCTTCTAATAAATATTTGCATTTACTAGCAAGTTGCTCCGCATTGTTGGGCTCTACCAAAAACCCTTCTGAACCATCTTCAATTAACTCTGGTATACCAGATATAGTAGTGCTTATAACCGGAGTTTTTAAATACATCGCTTCAATCAAAGAAGTCGGTATACCATCTCGGTCACCATTACTTGCTATTACGCATGGCAAAATAAATATTGTCGATTCTGAAACAACCCTCAATACTTCTTCATTACCTGCGTTACCATAAAAAACAATATTAGACTTAATATCTAATTTCTTACTTAGTGCTTTCAATTCTTGTTTATTTGGTCCATCGCCAATTAAAGTGAGATTGATTTCAGGAAAATGCTTTACCAGTAATGATATTGCTTCTAAAGCTACTGTTAAACCTTTTATTGGGTGCAAACGACAAACAGAAACTAGCTGCATTTTTTTACGCCCCCCAGGAACAATTGCATCACAGAATTCCCGATTAATGGGGACACGCATAACTGATATCTTTGATTTATCACAACCATGTGAATTTACAAGATAGTCTAAATTATAATTAGAAATAGTAAATATTTTTGATGCACGCTGTAATTTTTCTTGACTAAAAGGAAAGTCAACAAACAAATCATATGCATGTGCTTCAAATGTAAAAGGTATACCTGTTATATTAGAAAGTATCATAGCTGCAGTTGCCGGACGATTACCAAAACCAGCATGAATTATATCTACTTTATTATCTAAAATCTGATTTGCAACATTTTCAAATGTATATGCGTTCCAGCCATGTAATTCAACATATTCTTGAATATATATATGCGTCGTCCTGTTTTTAAATAAAATATTTCCGATCAAAAAATATAGTTTCTTATTTATACGTCTATTAATTATCATGCCAAATTTTGAAAATAATCTTCCGAACGAAGATGCAAATCCTGGAAGAAAGTCACTAAAATAACTTACACTCTCACTCATTTTTAAAGAGTTTTCATTGATAGTCTTATGGTGTGAATCTCGTAACGCGAAACCTATTATCTCTACATCCTTGTTTTCCACTCTAATCATTTCATTTACTGTAAAACTGTTATATAAAACAGGAAATGAATTTAAGATATATGCAATTTTCATATTTTTAATTCTGTGTTAATTCTAAAGTAGAGATAAAATAGAAATGCACTAAATTATTTAGCGCCATATTTCCAGCAGTCTAGACTTCTTCCAATCATTTTCTCTATTTTAGACTTTTCAGGTAAGTATATAGACCTCAGATACGCAATCTCATCTTCTTTTATATCTAACGGTCGTATTAATTTCAGTTTATCAAGCCAATCAAATACAAAACTGATAGCGGGTTTTTGTGTTAGCTTGGATATGCGCGCACCAAAATAATAGCTCAGGAGTATTCTGGACCATCCTTTTGATTTGTTTACTTTACTATTAATTCGTTGGGGAATAACTGCTGAATCAAGTTCTAAAAATTCGTAAACTTTCTGTATTGTTTCATTTGGATGACCGATAATATCTTCTTCAAAAATCAACACTTGAAGCCTATTATCTGGTACGTATTTTTTCCATAATTCTAAATATTTTGCATAATATCCATATTCAATTATTCGCAGCTTTCTTCGTTCCTCCGCAGGCTTTTTAATACCTAAAAACGGAGATACATTACCTTTACCAAGCCAAAGACCATAATGAGAAACTGCTCTTTGAACTGGGTCACGTAAACATATTATGATTTTTATATCAGGTAACGCATTGGTTACTAATTCAGGAATTACTGGCAAGCTGTGGTCATACTTTAGTTTATGCCCATCATTGTAAAAATAAGGCACATGATCGTAAAAATTTGACGTAGAACCTTCTCCAGTGATCTTTTCAGGATCAACATCCCGAAACAATTCAAAGTACCAATCCAATCCCTTAGCATAAATTTCTGACGCACCAAAAAAAAACGGCTCTTTGACATTAGGTAAGTCAGTCCCAGGGTGTTGTTTTATCATCTCCCATAACCATGATGTACCTGCCCGAGGAGCCCCAATTATAAGAAAATCAGGCTTTACAACATTCTCAGTTAACATTTCAATATTCTAGTGCCGTCACATAAAATTTTTCGATTTTGGTATAGCATAACTTACATTATTACTATATTAATGAATGAATTTGGCAAAATAGACATTTTTATTCATATTGACTTAAAGTCTCTCTATTTGTCTAAAAAATCAATTTAAATAATAAACATTAATTTCAAACATACCCAATCATAGGGGCAGATTTTTTATGTCACATACAAAATTTATTATAGCAGGCCTCCAAAGAACTGGGACAACATTAATAAGAGATACCTTAGGAAAACATGCTGATGTTCATACTTTTGGCGAAGTATTTTTATTTTCAAAGGGGAAAATAATTAAGCGTAAAGATGGTCTGAAAGTGCCAAATAACTATAGAAAATATATTGAAGCATCGCCAAAACGTAGGCTTAATCATATTTTAAGAAAAAATAATTCTGTAAAAAATTATTTACATGAACTTTACTCTAAACCAGGCTATCAAGCTTTAGGCTTCAAGCTTATGCTGTCACAACTGAAGCAATTTCCTATGCTCAAAGATATTTTGACTGAAGAAGATATTAGAGTAATCCACGTTACCAGGGAAAATGTACTTAATACATTTCTGTCAAGAAAGTTAGTTAGAGCCAGAAAAATGCATCACACCACAAAAAAAGTTCCATTAGTAAAAGTGAAACTTAACACGCGTACACTAATCAGTAGACTTGATAAAATCCAGCAAGATAATCAAGAGTGGAAGGACATCTTAGTTAATAATCAATATATACACACTACCTATGAGTCTTTTACTCAAGATAAAGCAAATGAACTCGGGAGATTATTTGCATTTCTAAATATTGAACCTGACTATTCCGTATCTTCTGATTTTGTCAAAATGAATCCATTTTCTATGGAAGAAATTATCAGTAACTATAATGACGTTCGTGCATGTTTATCGGGGACACAGCACGAGCATTTTATTAATTAGAATTTAATTCATTCAAAACCGATATTTATTATCAGTGAATAGGTTCTCTAATTGAAAGAATTTTGTTTGCCTTGATTGCATCTAATCTCTGCTCAATACCACTAGGCCATCTCACAGTAATTTCATCTATAACTTCGTTATCTCCTAACCCAAAATGTAACCTTTTACTATTCTGAGAACTGCGGTGCATACCACCTGATTGCTCTCGTAACTGCATCACACCTCCAGCCTCAACAATTATCCTTGCACCAATCCCATCGGCATTAGACTGCGTACCATACAAATCTATTCCAATCCAATGATTATCATTACCCACGTTACGAAACAATTGGTGCCGTCCTCTTTCAGCGAATGGGATTGTACCTGCTCCATTTGTTACAAACAGATCGACAAATCCATCACGGTCGTAATCCGCTGCTACAACACTCTCCCCCTTGCCTTGATCAGCACCAGATGCGCCGCCTGCGTTCTCTACTAACTTGAATACGCCATTTCCTTGATTATCTAAATATATATTTGGGATATTGCCTGAAGGTCGACTGCAAACCAAATAAATATCAATATCCATATCATTATCAAAATCTTCAGCAACAACTGAATTACAAGCATTCTTCTCTCCTGCAGAATTACTAATTGCTTTACTAAAAAACTCCATGCCTTTATTGATAAGCAATTTATCTGCTACCGCTCCTTTATCAACTGCAGCACCATTAACTTTTAGTAACTCTATTGAAGTCTTAGAAATAATAATAACTCTTAATTGTTTAATCTTGCTTTTAAGAAACCAGATATCGCTCTGCGGTTCATACTCAATTAAAACTTTAGCTAAATCAGTATTCCCATCACTTATAGCTTGAGCATCATTTGGTGAAATAGTTAAATTACGCTCACCAGAAGAATTACTTTTACCTCCCAAATAAATATCAGCAGGCTGAATGCCGTGAGGTCCAATTAAGAACTGTAAATCTCCTTTAGATCGAAACTTAATAAATGCATTTAGTTTAGACGCATTATTATTAAGCTGTGCATGAATTTCATTATCTACTACATTGATATCTGCTGGACTACGACTTCTAGCTAAATATATATCTGGCATGAGATCACCATTGAAGTCAGCAATAGCAACATCTTGAACATCCCTAATTTGTGGAAATTTAAAATCGTATGTAATATCGTTAAATGGAACTTGACTAATCTCCTGTACCCTCATCGGTGCAAAACTGACTAGTTCCATAACACCATCGCCTGTAAAGTCCGATAGTGTTGCAAGTCTTAAATTTCCATAGATTACATGCGGCATTCCAAACCTAAAATTCGCTGCATTTTTAAATACATCACCAAGTTTGTCTAAATTTGATCGGTTTGGGTCTCGAAAATTAAATTTTTCATTCGCATCAATAAATTTATTATCAATTTGGTTATAGATAGTTGAAGGTGCATAGCCATCAGCTCTTTTTGCAGTCATAAGCACAAGATCTAACAATCCATCCAGATCCCCATCGAACCACAGAGGCGTACGTCCACGACCAAGTGGCTGATTTACGCCTAACTGCAATGCCATTTCTTTAAGTTTTCCATGGTCATTTATATACAAGTGATTAGGTCCTCTACCTACACCACCCTCCACCTACTTGCTCAATTAAATCTTGATCACCATCATTATCAATATCTGCCCAAGCGGCTCCGTGAGCATCTGCTCTAGCATTTCCATCCCATACTTTATTAATAATATTATTAAAGGTTCCATCTTTTTGATTTAAAAATAAACTAGGATTTAAATAGTGGTTTCCAACCCAAATATCTGGCCAACCATCATTATTAAAATCACCCCACGACGCTCCAAACGAAGGAGCTTGTTGACTCACCCCTGCTTTTTTAGATGTATCAATAAAGGTAGTAGCGCCAAATAGTCGCTTAACACTTATACATATGACTACAACTATTCCAACAATATAATAACTATATGCATCAAGGTATTTATTATGAAACGCAATTTACAAAAACCTTTCTCTTTAGTTTTCCTAACACAGAAAATATTTTGCGTTTGTATTTTCGATAAAAATATTGAAGGGGTGAGAATTTATACTGAAATTTTTTATAAATTCGAAAATACCAAATATGCCTATTTATGATTTGTTTTATGTTCTCTGCAATTCCATAATTATGTTTTGAAAAATGTACCAACCCTTGCCGCATTATTATCTCTCTATTCTCTGGAGCCAATTCACACATTTTATCTAATAGATATATTGATTCATCACACCATTCTTTCACTTTAACATTTTCTGTGCGTTGGAAAGGGTGCTTTCTAAAGCTCGCCATAACTTCTTTAATATCAATTCGCCCATATTTAGACGCAAGAATAAATTCTGCTAGTACATCTTGAAATAATTGATACTTAGAGTTAAATCCACCCGATTGAATTAAATATTTTGTATTAAATAAAATACAACATAGCAACATCAAAGAACGCCCCTCCAACCATGTGTAAAAATAATCTGATACGCTTAACCCCTCATCATTGTTCTCTTTTACTTTGATAACACCCCCATTGGCATCAATTATTCTTGCACCAGTTCTTACTATCCCTATATCAGGATTCTCTCTTAGCCTATTAACGCATTTTTCTAAAAATTTATGGTCAATAAGATCGTCATCATGTAACAATATAAAATACTTTCCATTAGCATTTTTCAAACAAAAATTAAAGTTATCGTTTGCAGGTATATTTTTTTTCTGCTTATAGTAGAAAATTCTTCTATCGACATAACTCTTCACAAGTTCTTCTGTACTATCAGTAGAGCAGTTATCAGAGACAATAATTTCAAAATTTGAATACGTTTGGGATAATGCACATTCAAATGCCTCTCTAAAATAACCGTCAGCACGATTGTACGTTGGGATAGCTACCGTTATTAAAGGCTCATCGTCCATTCGACATCATCAAAATTTTATAATAACGATCACAAAAAAGTTATTAATTTACAGATCCAACTAAGTACTACTCCAACCTGATTTAGACTCATCCCAAACCTTAGTAATTTGAGCAGGGCTTCCAAATGCAATACAGCGACTTGGTAAGTCTTTCGTGACAACACTATTTGCACCCACAATTGTCATTTCCCCTATAGTGATTCCTGGAAGAATTACAACATTCTGTCCTATCCAACAGCCTCGACCTATTTTAATAGGTTGTATTCTCTCCATCGGTTGATATTTATATGGGATCTCAACATTTTGATACCCATGCAAGCCATCGGTAATGTTAACGTTTGATGCAAACAAAACGTCATCACCAATCTCTACTTCACTTAACGCTGCAACCGTAAGATTTCCTGACGAATTAACTCGGCTGCCAATTTTGATGGTGGGAGTGTAATCGTTTGTTTTAACATTTTCTGGAGGATTCAGACCACGATCTGGGTAGCTTTGAATTGCGATGATCATGCTCCCTGGCCCTAAATAAACATTGTCCCCAAAATACATTTTTTCAGGATTAATAATTCTTCTTGGACTATCTATAATGAGATTAATTGGAGAATTAGCAAAATTTGGTAAAGATGCTTTTGCTACTTTTGCCTCAATTTGGTTCAGCAATATCCCTAATTTCAGTGCTAACTTTTGAAATATGCGCTTAAATAATTGATTGAAATTCATTTCAAGATTACTTTATATATATGATTGCAATGAGTCTAGAGGTATTTGGAATACAAAACCTATTAATAGTTAACATGCTTCCAACTAACATATGAGGTTAGTGAGAACCCCTGACATATTCTGAGAAATAGTTCAGATATTTATAGAAAGATTTGATTAAATCTAAGATAAAAAGTATGTATAAGGCCTAGGAAAGTCTTTTGTCTCTTAATACTACAATTTTAGTATTACAAAATTATTTTTGTATTGTAATCTGTTGATGAATTTTCCAATAACCTTCTGAATTTCTAATTAAATCCAATTGGAGGGATTCCACATGCCCAGCTGGAAAATTAACATCGACACTAACGGTTGCAGTAGTATCTGAATTTGATTCAATTCTAGTAACCACTACTGATGTACCTGAATAATGTACACGTAAGTAGTCTGGGTAGCCTTTATTATCCCTTAGTAAAACTTTCACATCATTAAGGAGCGGATCTCCTAAAAAGTTCTCGACGGTTACAACATCACCTCGCATCAAGGCATCAAAAAATGGAGTGACAGTACCGCCCACAATCTCACTATTAGCAGATACATAGCTAGATGCTATAACGATCAGTATTGCTAGTTTTTGTAAATATCTAGTTAAAATCATAATAAGCTTAAGGTAGCGTTAAAAACCATTCGTTTGCAATCTCTTGATAACCCACTCCATTAAAATGAAAATCATCAACAAATAGGTTTTGGTTGTTTTCAGCCCATGTATATAAGTCAGGCCCTAAAAAAGCACTTGCATTGGCCCCTACAAGCTCATCTACCACCATATTAAATCTTTGGATGTTCGCATTGCGCATTGTGCTCGTCTCTAATGTAAAAGGCACATAAGCTATATAGGACATTCTATTTGTGCCAGAACCCTCAACCAAGTCGATCATTTGCTGCATATAATCTTTGAATGTTCCAGGATAATTCGGATCAGTATTGGGCAGCATGTATCCATCGGGTATTGGAAACATTCCTCCACTGCCATTTGTTCCTAACTGAATGAGATAAGTTTGTGCATTTGGATTACGATTAATTACATCAGGTAACGCGCTTACTCCACCAGGCAGCGTGAGCCCGCTTACACCCTCATTTGCGACAGATTCTCCAGTCAAAAGATTATCCAAAATTGGCGGATAGCCTATACAATCCTGTGGTATATCGTCACCTAGACCGAATGTAATACTATCTCCAAAAGCCACTTTATCAGCACAAGTATTATTTTTCCCTTCCACATTCAGCTCGGCGACTGATGCATGAGCATTTCCTTGTTGCTCGCTCAAGGTCACAAATCTTATATATTGACCCGTCTTCGCTGGAAACGTTATGCGCCTTTCTGATTTGCCATTATTAAAAATACCACTAGCTACAGGAGCAC
>CAJHYL010000082.1_pt1 | contig 28145 bp, 28 predicted proteins | sample 9198761 | NCBI WGS metagenome assembly CAJHYL01 (sample SAMEA7708360, study PRJEB35096) | sediment metagenome | biome: marine neritic benthic zone biome [ENVO:01000025]; feature: sediment [ENVO:00002007]; material: shallow marine sediment [ENVO:03000034] sea grass bed [ENVO_01000059] ...
ACAAAAAATTCGGCAGGTACCACAGATACTTGCTGCTTTAAGAAATTTTGGTAGTCTATAGTCGCACTAAGTTGAGGAAGCCCTGTAGCCGTGGTCTCCCATTTTTGTTTTATAGCAGCTTCAATATCCCTAACTGCATTCTTGGCAGTTCTATTATTTTCTAGAGCATAATCTATGGCTTCTTGAAGGCTAAAACTTTTAGGATCTTCTTGAGCTAGTATAAGATTAGCATTTAAAAAAAGGATGACAATGAATAAGAGATTCTTCATAAAGTTTTGTTATCTAATTCGACGCTGATTTTAATAATTGGTTCAAATGATTAAGGCCTTTATCTGTACATATGCCTCTAAGGTGATATTCTAAAAAGTTATCCATGAGTTCGACCAACGAAAACTCCGTGATGGGGAACAGATCGTTATCTTTAAGGGCTAACATAGAATGAAAGTACAATCGTGAGATAAAGCCCACTTCTAAATCGGCTCTATATAATTTCAATTGTTTTCCACGTTCAAGATTTGCCGTCACGCAAGATTGCATAACTTCAAACTGTTTGGCCTTTAAAGACGCATAAATTTTAGGATAGTACTTTTTTAATTGATACTGTGGTGATGACTTTTCGCCTTTGAGATGTTCCATGACAAAATTTTTGATGTCATAAATTTCTTCAATAGGATTTTTATGTAATTCACAAATACAATCAATACCCTGTGAAATGATATTAAACATAAAGAGCGTTGTTGCCTCTACCAGTTTGGTTTTATTATCAAAGTGCTGGTAAATGGTTTTCTTGGATATTCCCATGGTGTTGGCAATATCATCCATGGTTACACTTTTAAAACCATAGCTAAGAAACATATCTGATGCTTTATGTAATATTTTTTCTCGCATACAAGGCGCAAAAATACTACAGGAAACTTTAAAAACCCAAAAAGTTTCCAAAGTTTTAATAATTATTTAACATTGATTTGGCATGAAGACTTTGTTATGGTTCGATTTAGATTATTTTTGCCACATGCAATTCTTAGAAAAATTTCAGGAGGTTTTTATTTCTTACTTAAAACAAAAGCAAATTGTCAAATCACCAATTACTTTGTATGAGCCTATTGACTATATATTGAAGTTGGGAGGAAAGCGTCTTAGACCATTATTAACTTTAATTGCAACTGATGCTTTTGAGGCAGATTACAAAAAGGCCCTTGACGCCGCATTAGCCATAGAAGTATTTCATAATTTCACTTTAGTTCATGATGATATAATGGATGATGCACCGTTAAGACGCGGACATCAAACTGTTCATGAAAAATGGGATGTAAACACAGGTATTTTGTCTGGAGATGCTATGCTCATCATGGCCTATCAACTATTTGAAAACTACGAACCAAACATTTTTAAATCGCTTTTAACAACGTTTAATAAAACGGCATTGGATGTATGTGAAGGGCAACAATATGACATTGATTTTGAAAATCGCAATGATGTTAGCATTCCAGATTATTTAAAAATGATTGAGCTTAAAACTTCAGTTTTAGTAGCTGCCGCCCTAAAAATGGGCGCTATTGTGGCCAAGGCTTCGATAGATGACCAAAACACAATTTATGAGTTTGGAAGAAACTTAGGAATAGCATTCCAAATACAAGATGATTATTTAGACGCTTTTGGTGATCCAGAACGATTTGGTAAACAAGTTGGTGGTGATATTATTGAAAATAAAAAGACGCTTCTGTATCTCAAAGCCCTCGAAATGGCAAATGAAGCTGAGCAAGAACAATTGCAACAATTATATTCAGAATCTACTACAAATTCTGCTAATAAAGTAGAAGTTGTAAAAGCAATATTTGAGCATTCGGGTGCTGCAGACGCCGTAAAACAAGAAATTGAACGCTATACAATTAGAGCATTCAACCATTTAGACGCACTTACAATAGCCAATCATAAAAAAGAAGCCCTTAAACAATTTGGACAATGGCTTATGACACGTACAAGCTAATGCACTTACCTTCAAGTTTTACTGAGTTAATAGAGCAGGCAAACACGCAGCAACTTTATGTGAACTTAATAAAGCAATTGAATAAAGACCTGGCATTGGCCAATATAGATCTAGAATTTGATATTGATATTCTTCCGTCAAGCTTGAAACTCATTCTCCAAGAAACAATTTATTATCTCATTCAAGAGCGTTTTATGAACTATTTGAATCTGCTCTATATTATAGATGTTTCTGAGGAAAAAGTAAAACAACTAGAATCTACAGATACGGTAGAATTATCTGAGCAGGTCTCATTTTATATTTTACTTCGCGAGTGGCAAAAAGTGTGGTATAAGGCAAATTTCAGCTAAAAGAAAACACGTACAAAAGGCAACCAAGCATCCGGATAAATGCTATCTTCCTCATCATACAGCACATCATAGCGTATGCCAAATGTTACACGACCAGTTCTATAACCAGCTCCTAAAAATAGTGCAGGATACCAATAATTTGTGTCTGCATTACTCACAAACTGTTCATCAAAATCCCTATTGACATTAAGTTCTTCAAATTCGGCCGATAACTGAATTGATGGAATTGGGTTAAATAAACTAATCAAACTACCTCCAAAAATCGTTGACTTATGAAAATTTTTACGCTTGGAGTATGTCGCATTTAATCCAAGACCTAAAGCGAATTGTTGGTTAAATTCGTAGACGGCGCTTGGAGCCAACGTACCACTAAAAAACCCATCTCCAAAACCAAGGCCAATACCACCACCAAATCGTACATTATTCCAGAAATTGGACGTTGTAGAACCATATGCTACATCATCACCAACCTGAGAAAATCCGTGCAGACATAGAAAACAAAACAAACTTAAAATGATGGATTTATGACGCTTATTTATTAAGTAATTAATCATATTTTTAAGTTTAAGAAGTTTGAGTTTCATAAATATAACGAATACCTCATTAATTCTGCTAAAAGTTGTATTTTTGAATAAAATTATTGGATACCAAATCGTGTAATAAAATTTCATGGATAAGTACTCCTTTTTAAATGCTGCACATACAGCGTATTTTGCCGAACTATACGAGCAATATTTAGAAAATCCCGATTCTGTTGAACCGTCATGGCGAGCTTTTTTTCAAGGCTATGATTTTGGTTCTGAAACCTATGGCTTAACAGGAGAAATAGTTGAAGGCGTTTCCGCTCAGATCCCAGAGCATGTTCAAAAAGAATTTCAAGTAGTAAAACTCATTGATGCTTACAGAACAAGAGGGCATTTATTTACTAAAACGAATCCTGTAAGAAATAGACGCAAATACGCACCTACACTAGAAATTGAAAACTTTGGTCTAACACAACCCGATTTAGATACCGTATTTAATGCTGGTGAGATTATTGGTAAAGGTGCAATAACTCTGCGTCAAATTATAGATCATCTCGAAGCTATTTATTGCGATTCAATTGGTGTTGAGTACATGTATATTAGACAACCAGATGAAATAAAATGGATTCAAAATAATCTTAATCAAAATAACAACCATCCAAATTTCTCGGTTGAACAAAAAAAACACTTACTCAAAAAATTAAGTGAAGCCGTTGCCTTCGAATCCTTTTTACATACCAAGTATGTAGGCCAAAAACGATTTTCATTAGAGGGTGGTGAATCTCTTATCCCAGCGCTTGATGCCTTAGTTGAGAGGGCTGCTTCATATGGTGTTAAAGAGTTTGTAATGGGAATGGCGCATAGAGGAAGATTAAGTACACTTACCAACATTTTTGGAAAATCAGCCAAAGACATATTTAGTGAGTTTGACGGTAAGGATTATCAAGAAGAAGTGTTTGATGGGGATGTGAAATATCATTTAGGTTGGACCAGTAATCGCGTTACCGATAATGGCAATCAAATTAATTTGAGTATTGCACCAAATCCATCTCATTTAGAAACGGTAGGTTCTGTAGTTGAGGGAATCACGAGAGCTAAACAAGACAAATACTATTCTGATGATTTTAGTAAAGTCTTACCAATTGTTGTACACGGTGATGCCGCTATAGCAGGCCAAGGATTGATTTATGAAGTGGTACAAATGGCTAAACTAGATGGGTATAGAACCAACGGGACGATACATATTGTAGTTAATAATCAAATAGGATTCACAACAAACTATCTTGATGGCAGATCGAGTACATATTGTACAGACGTTGGTAAAGTAACACTCTCTCCTGTGCTACATATTAATGCCGATGATGTAGAGTCTGTAGTGCATGGTGTGGCCTTTGCCCTCGATTTCAGGATGCAGTTTAAACGCGATGTGTTTATTGACTTACTGGGTTATAGAAAATATGGCCATAACGAAGGGGACGAACCACGGTTTACGCAACCTATTTTGTATAAAGCTATAGCAAAACACAAAAACCCTAGAGATATCTATGGCGCTAGACTAATTGCTGAAGGCATTATTACAGAAGTAGAAGTAAAACAATTAGAAGAAAACTATAAAGCAGCGTTAGAAAATGAGTTGCAGGACTCACGTAAACAAGATAAAACGGAAATAACGCCATTTATGCAAGATGCCTGGCGAGATTACCCTAGAGCGCGTAAGGAAGACATGTTAAAAACCATTGACACCACTTACTCTAAGGCAAAATTAACTCGTATCGCTGAAGTTATTTCTGCATTACCTGAAGACAAAAATTTTATTAGGAAAATTGAACGACTAGTACAGTCAAGACGAACGATGTTTGAAGAAGATAGATTAGACTGGAGTATGGCAGAACATTTAGCTTATGGCTCATTACTTGAAGAGGGCTATGATGTTCGTATTTCTGGCCAGGATGTAGAACGTGGCACGTTTTCACATCGTCATGCTGTAGTGAAAGTTGAAGATAGTGAGGAGGAAGTCATCCTTCTCAATAATGTGAGTGATAATCAAGGCAAATTCTCTATATATAATTCATTGCTTTCGGAATATGGTGTTGTTGGATTTGATTACGGATATGCTATGACAAATCCAAAATGCCTGACAATTTGGGAAGCGCAGTTTGGCGATTTTAGTAATGGAGCGCAGATCATGATTGATCAGTACATTTCTTCAGGAGAAGACAAGTGGAAAACGCCAAACGGCATTGTTATGTTGTTGCCACATGGCTACGAAGGTCAAGGGGCAGAACATTCTTCAGGCCGCATGGAGCGCTATCTTCAATTATGTGCCAAAGACAATATGTTTATAGCAGACTGTACCACGCCTGCAAATATGTTTCATTTACTTCGACGTCAAATGAAAGCAAACTTCCGTAAACCATTAATTGTCTTTACACCTAAAAGTTTGTTACGGCATCCTGCTGCTATTTCAACAGGCGATGAATTTGCAAGTGGTGAATTTAAAATGTTGATTGATGATGATACGGTTAAACCTAAAGATGTAAAATCACTGGTATTTGTAACAGGTAAATTCTATTATGACTTGCTTGAGGAACGTGAGAAGTTAAATAGAAAAGATGTAGCATTGGTACGCATTGAACAGTTATTCCCATTACCTATTGAAAATATAAATTCGGTCATTTCTAAATACAGTAATGCTGAAGAAGTAGTTTGGGCTCAAGAAGAACCTAGAAATATGGGTGCTTATGGGCATATGTTGATGCATTTTGAACCATCAAGAACATGGCGCGCTGCTACAAGACGACCATACAGTGCACCAGCTGCTGGGAGTTCAACCCGATCTAAAAGACGTCATCAACAAGTAATCGATTATGTGTTTGATAAAACCAAAGACAATCAAAGAAGATGAGACGTGTAGTATGCATACTTTTACTATTGGTTTCGTTCACAAGTAGCGGACAAGATTCTGCTTACGAAGAAGCGATGACACAATTTCAAAAGCATTTTAATGAGCGGGCGTTTGATTCTATTTATAACAGTTTTGCCGAATCGATGAAACAAGCCATTTCTCAAAGCACATTAAGCTACCAGATGGAGACCATGCATAAAATGGCAGGTAAAATCAATGGGTTTGAGTTATTGGCTACCGCAGATCGTGGCAGAAAGTATAAGGTCGATCATGAAAAAATAGTGTTCGAGTACGGGATTTCTTTAGATGAAGAAGGTAAAATTATTGGGTTGAGGCCACAGCCATACGTTGATAAAAATGTACCTGTAATAGAACGGAATACAACAAAAGTGATCTTACCGTTCAATGGCCAATGGAATGTATATTGGGGAGGAACCACAGTAGATAAAAATTATCATGTGGCCAGTGATACTCAGAAATATGCTTATGACATTCTTATTATTAAAAATGGAAGTTCTTATAAAGGCGATCCTAGTTTAAATGAAAGTTACTATGCTTTTGGGAAAGATATTATTGCACCATGCGATGGCAAAATTGTACAAGTGATTACAGGTGTGCCAGATAATGTTCCAACCGAAATGAACCCTGAACAAGTAACCGGTAACACGGTAGTTTTAGAAACAGTTAATCAAGAATACATATTATTTGCGCATCTAAAATTGGGATCAATCGTGGTTCAAGAAGGGCAATTAGTTAAACAAGGTGATTTATTAGGTCACTGCGGAAATTCAGGGAATAGTACCGAAGCGCACTTGCATTTGAGTTTGCAAAATCAAACAAATATGTTCGGCGCTACAGGAGGAAAGCTGTTGTTTGAAAGAATATTGGTAAACGGAGAAATAAAAGAAGACTACCTTCCCGAAAGAGGAGAAGCAGTAGAAAATATAGACAACTAATAAGATTTAGTTAAAAAAAGACAGATTATGGTATTAGAAATGAAAGTACCTTCACCAGGTGAGTCCATAACAGAAGTGGAAATTGCACAATGGTTAGTAGACGATGGAGATTATGTAGAAAAAGATCAGGCCATAGCCGAAGTAGATAGCGATAAAGCTACCTTAGAATTACCTGCTGAAGCAAGTGGTACTGTTACACTTAAGGCCGAAGAAGGTGATGCTGTAGCCGTTGGTCAAGTCGTTTGCTTGATCGATACAGCGGCCGAAAAGCCTGAAGGAGCGACTGTAGCAAAGAAAAAAGTTGAAGTTGTAGAAGCTTTATCTTCAGCTGCTACCGAACAACCTACCACACCTACCACATCTTATGCTACCGGAACACCAAGCCCAGCTGCTAAAAAGATTCTTGATGAAAAAGGAATAACTCCAGAACAAGTGAATGGATCGGGAGTTCAAGGACGCATTACAAAAGAAGATGCTGTTAACGCTGTACCTTCTATGGGTAAAGAAATTAATGTTGAAGGTCGAGGAGTTACACGTACTAAATTATCTCTGCTTCGTAGAAAAGTTGCTGAGCGATTAGTATCGGCTAAGAATGAAACGGCCATGTTAACGACCTTTAATGAAGTGGATATGTCTGCCATTTTCGAGCTTCGAAAATCATATAAAGAAACATTTAAAGAAAAGCATGGTGTTAGTCTTGGGTTTATGAGTTTCTTCACTAAGGCTGTAGTAAGAGCCTTGCAAATGTATCCAGCTGTTAATTCTATGATTGATGGTAAAGAGATGGTGAGCTATGAATTTTGTGATATAAGTATTGCAGTTTCTGGACCGAAAGGACTAATGGTACCTGTAATTAGAAATGCTGAAGATCTTACGTTTAAAGGTGTTGAATCTGAAGTCAAACGTTTAGCAATACGAGCTCGCGACGGACAAATTACTGTTGATGAAATGACAGGAGGGACATTTACCATTTCTAATGGTGGTGTTTTTGGAAGTATGTTATCAACCCCTATAATTAACCCACCACAAAGTGGCATTTTAGGAATGCACAATATTGTTGAGCGTCCAGTTGCCATTAATGGTAAAGTTGAAATAAGACCAATTATGTACGTTGCTCTATCTTATGATCATAGAATTATTGATGGTAAAGAAAGTGTAGGGTTTTTAGTAGCGGTTAAAGAAGGTATAGAGAATCCAGAAGAATTGTTAATGGATAATGATGTTAAGAAGGCCTTAGAGCTTTAGATAAAGATATTTCTTATTGTAATCGATAACGCCTTTTCCTTTTTTTAATATATCTGCTCCAATAATACCATGCACGGGTTTAGAATCATGTTGCATTAACGCATCATTTACATGCGTCAGATTAAACAGAATTAAGGCTATCGGTGACTTTTTCCATTTACCAATCGAAATTTTATTCTTTCGTGATATTTGAGCAGGCATATCAATGGCTCCCGCTCCAGCCGCTTTAATCTCGGTATCCTCAACTTTCAATTTAAATAGGTCAATAGAATCAAAACCTATACATGAGTTAGAGGCGCCAGTGTCTAAAATAAAAAGTCCTTTTTTACCATTTACTTTAGCATGTATTTCAAAATGATTGGTCTTGGTAAGATGTAATTTTATTTTAGTGTAACCACGATTTAATAAAAATTCTTGAAGCTTCATAGTGCATTTTTAAGAGTTTTCAAATATACTACGCAAATCTTACATTTGTTGCATGGTTATAACCGATACACATTGTCATTTGTATAGTGAAGCATTTGAAGACGATCGTGATGCTATGATGCAACGCGCGATTGAAGCAGGAGTAAAACGATTCTTTGTTCCCGCTATCGATTCGAATTATGCAGAGGCTATGTTCAAACTGGAAGCATCTTATAGCGCGTATGTGCACCTCATGATGGGACTGCATCCTACATCTGTTAAACCCGAGTCTTACAAGCAGGAACTTCAACTTGTAGAACAATACTTTAAAGAAAGACCATTTAAGGCGGTTGGAGAAATAGGAATTGACCTCTATTGGGATAAGAGCACGCTGCAAATTCAACAAGACGCATTTAAGTTCCAAATAGATTTAGCGCGACAATATGAATTACCAATAGTGATTCACTGTAGAGATTCGTTTGATGAGATATTTGAAGTTTTAGAAGATGTTAATCATGATAAATTGTTTGGCATTTTTCATTGTTTCACAGGCACTAAAGCACAAGCAGAGCGCGCTTTATCGTTTAATATGAAATTGGGAATTGGAGGTGTAGTTACTTTTAAAAATGGTAAAATTGACCAGTTTTTAAATGAAATAGATTTGAAACATATTGTTTTAGAAACAGATGCACCTTATCTTTCACCTACGCCGTTTAGAGGTAAGCGAAATGAGAGTAGTTATATAATAATGGTATTGAATAAACTATCTGAAATTTATAAGCTTCCAATTGAACAGATAGCCGAAATTACCACAGCGAATTCTAAAGAAGTTTTTAAAATTTAAGAGATGTCAAAGCCCACAATTTTAGTCATATATTCAGGAGGTACCATTGGGATGATGAAGGATCCAAAAACTGGGGCACTCAAAGCGTTTGATTTTAATAATCTATTTAAAAAAATTCCAGAGTTAAACCTTCTGGATTGTGAGTTAGAAACGACATCAATTAAAAAACCAATAGACTCTTCAAATATGAATCCCAGCTACTGGGTAGAGATTGCAGAGATCATAGAAAAACACTATAGTAAATGTGATGGCTTTGTTATTTTGCATGGCAGTGACACTATGAGTTACTCGGCTTCTGCATTGAGTTTTATGCTCGAAAATTTGAAGAAACCAGTTGTCATTACCGGATCTCAATTACCTATTGGTGATTTAAGAACTGATGCCAAAGAAAACTTAATTACGTCAATTCAAATTGCGGCTTTAAAAGAAAAAGGAAAACCTGTACTCACCGAAGTTGGGCTTTATTTTGAATATAAATTATATAGAGGGAATCGCACCACTAAAATAAATGCCGAACACTTTGAAGCCTTCGCATCAATGAATTATCCGGCTTTAATTGAATCTGGAGTGCACTTAAATGTAGATTATGAACATTTGTTTAGGCCTAATCCAAGACGTAAATTAAAAGTGCACAAACATCTTAGTACCGACATTACTTTAATTAAACTTTATCCTGGGATTACAGAAACGGCCTTATCTTCGATGTTACAAATCCCTAACTTGAAAGGTGTCGTACTTGAAACCTATGGCGCAGGGAATACTACAACAAGCCCATGGTTTATAAATTGTTTATTGCGGGCAATAAAACGTGGAATACATATAGTTAATGTGACACAATGCTCTGGAGGAAGTGTGATAATGGGACAATATGAGACGAGCACGCAACTCAATAAAATTGGTGTGATTTCAGGTAAAGATATTACCACAGAATCTGCCATCACCAAAATGATGTATTTGCTAAACATGGAGTTGACCAAAAAGGCTTTTAAAGTCGCTTTTGAAACATCTTTGCGAGGCGAAATGTCGTAATTGTATTAGTATTACCTTATTTTTGCACCCTAAAATTAGAGAGGTGGCCGAGTGGTCGAAGGCGCACGCCTGGAAAGTGTGTAAACGCCAAAAGCGTTTCGAGGGTTCGAATCCCTTCCTCTCTGCAAAACAAAAGACGTTACATATCGCATCGTCTAAAGGACAAGACGGTAAAGTGAATAAACATTCCAATATTGTCTAAAGGAGAATTCCTCTTTGTACTACATTTTTAAATTCGATTCTAATGGTTTAGAAGGTATACTAATTATAAGGTCAACCTAAGTAATTCAATAAGTTAGGTAATTGAAAGGTAAACACATAAGCTCTTAAAACTATTTTAGACTCGACATCTCCTACCAAGAAAATGGGTATTTTACATAAGTGTTAAACCTAGATATCTGCTGGGTTTTTTGATTGTGAATTGCATTTTTTTTATATCTTTAACGCTTTAACTAATAAAATTAAGAAAACGAACAATGAAAAGATTATTTTCAATTTTAGCTATTGCTTGTGTAATGGCTTTCGGAACGGTAAATGCATCTACAAATGCAACTACTATTACTTTTGAAAACACAATAGTAAATTTAGCCCAAGATGAAGGTGGCGATGAAGCTGCTGAAGAAAGTCTTGGATTTCATCAAGAACTTAAAAAACGTTTTATAGAAGGTGGTCCATCATTTATGGGGATTGTACTTCTTTGTTTGATTTTAGGTCTAGCTGTAGCTATTGAAAGAATCATATTCTTAAACCTTTCAACCACAAATTCTAAAAAGCTTACTGCAGATGTTGAAGATGCGTTGGCTTCAGGTGGTGTAGATGCAGCAAAAGAAGTTTGCCGTAATACAAAAGGGCCTATTGCTTCTATTTATTACCAAGGTCTAGACCGCGTTGATGAAGGTATGGATCAGGTTGAAAAAGCAGTTGTTGCCTATGGCGGTGTACAAATGGGACAGTTAGAGAAGAACGTATCTTGGATCTCTTTATTTATTGCTTTAGCGCCAATGCTTGGGTTCATGGGAACTGTAATTGGTATGATTAAGGCATTCGATAAGATTGAAGCTGCAGGAGACATGCAACCGTCTTTAGTTGCAGGTGGTATTAAAGTAGCACTTTTAACAACTGTATTCGGTCTTATTGTTGCGATTATCTTACAAATATTCTATAACTATATCGTTGCTAAAATTGATAGTATAGTTAATGACATGGAAGACGCTTCTATTACATTAATGGATTTATTGATCAGACATAAAAAGTAATAATAGCAAACAAAAAATTATGGGTTTACACAAAATAATTAAATGGGTTGCTCTAGCATTAGCAGTGATTGGTGTGATTTTTGTAGTCTTATTGATGTCGGGAAATGACGGCATGATTGATAACATGCTATATATTGCTTATGTTGTTCTCGCATTAATTCTTGTCATTGTACTAATATATGTACTAAAAGGATTATTTGCTGGCAACGTTAAAAAGACATTATTGTCTGTAGGACTGTTTTTGGCAGTTATTCTGGTTGCGTATTTCATTTCATCTGGTGATGACTTGAATTTACAACCATTTATAGACAAGGGACAAGATGTTACAGAAGCAACATCTAAAAAAATTGGCGCAGGGTTATATACCTTCTATGCATTAGCTCTTGTAGCAATTGGCGCCATGGGAATATCAGGATTTAAAAAAGTATCTAAGTAATAAATTATGGCAAAAAGAGCAGCACCAGAAGTTAATGCAGGCTCAATGGCAGATATTGCCTTCTTACTTCTTATCTTCTTTTTAGTAACAACAACGATTCCTAAGGATTCAGGGTTGAATAGAAAACTTCCGCCAATGGAAGAAAATGAAGAAGATGTTATCATTAAACAAAAGAACATTTTTACTGTCTTATTAAACGGTAAAGATCAGTTACTTGTTGAAGATGAATTAATGGATGTAAAAGATCTAAGAGCTGCAGCAGTTGAATTTTTAGATAACGGAGGAGATGGATCATGTGATTATTGTCAAGGTGCAAAAGATCCTAGGTCATCAGATAATCCAGATAAGGCGATTATTTCTCTTAAGAACGAGCGCGAAACATCATACAAAGCTTATATCGCTGTACAAAATGAATTAGTGGGCGCGTATAATGAATTGAGAAACAGAAGAGCTTTAGAAATTGGAGGGCGAAAGGATGGAAGCTTTGCTGGAATGAACTTCGTAGAAATGCAAGTGAATTATAAAGATGCCCGGTTTCCAAGTAATAAGAAAGCGAAACTCAAAGAAGTTATCGATCAAATTAAAGCAGAATTTCCGCAGAAATTATCTGAAGTTCAATAAAAACTAATTGCAATGTCAAAATTCAAAAAGAAAAAAGGAGGAGACTTACCAGCTATATCTACAGCATCTTTACCAGATATTGTATTCATGTTATTATTTTTCTTTATGGTAGTAACAGTAATGCGTGAAGATTCTTTAATGATTGCCAATACCTTACCAGTAGCCGATCAAGTAGAAAAACTGGATAAAAAGAATCCTATAAGTTATGTCTACGCTGGAAAGCCAAGTAGAGGTTATGAAAAATATGGTACAGAAGCACGAATTCAGTTGAATGATAAATTTGCTGATGTAGATGATGTAGCTGCTTTTATTAATGCTGAACGTGCTGCACTAAGAGAAGAATTAATTCCTTTTCTAACTGTAGCCTTAAAAGTAGATAAAGAAGCCAACATGGGAATTGTTGGAGACATCAAACAAGAGCTTAGAAAAGTTAATGCACTCAAAATTAATTATACCACTGGTAAAGGAGATGCATTATCTAACTTAGATTAATATTCTTAATTTATTAGAAATAAAAAAGCGCTCAACAATTTTGAGTGCTTTTTTTTGTTTGGTACATTAGTGAATCAAATTATGAGAACCTTCCTATTTGTCTTAATCGTATTTTCATGCACATTTTTCTATGCACAAGAACAGCAAGTTACTACTCAAGCTGATAGTATAGATGTGGACTATAGAGAAGACCAGTTTTATTTTGGAGTGGCTTATAATTTATTAGGCAATAAACCCGAAAACTTAGCACAAAATGGATTTTCAACAGGCATTCAATTAGGTTATATAAGAGACTTTCCTTTGAACGCAAAAAGAACACTTGCGTTTGGAGTTGGACTAGGATATGCATACAGTTCCTTGAATCAAAACTTACAGATTCAAAACGATGCACAAGGTCAACTCTCATATCAAATTGTGAGTAGTGATATGTTTACTAGAAACCGTATTTCTATGCATGTAGTAGAACTACCATTAGAAGTACGATGGCGATCGTCATCCTTTACAAACTATAACTTCTGGCGAATTTATGCAGGACTTAAATTTGGTTATGTATTTGCATCTAAATACACTTTTCGTGGCAGTCCAGAAGACTTTAGTATATCTAACTTAACCAGCCTTAGAAATTTACAATTCGGTTTAACTTTTAGTGCTGGATACGATAAGATAAATTTGAATTTCTATTATGGTTTAAGCAGCTTACTAAATAATTCGGCCACGCTTAATAACACTTCAATAGATTCAAATTTGGTAAAAATTGGGCTTATAGTCTACATACTATAGCCAGTAATTTAACATTACCATTTGGGGCAACAATCCAACAAGAAACCCTACTATTAGTTCTTTTGTATCATGGGCATGCAAATGTAAACGAGATGTTGCCACTGCGCCTGTTATAAGCACCATTAAAGCGATTGATCCGTTTATATTTATACTAAAATGCAGACTTAATGCTATAAAAAAAAGTAGTACGCCACCAGTAGCTACCATATGGATACTTGCTTTAAATTTAAAGAGTGCTAATATGAGACATGTTAATGTAGAGATTAATATGCCTATGAAGAAGAAATATAATTCTTCTAATTCATTTAAGGGAAAAATACGGTTTAAAACTAAGTAAACTATAAAGCAATTAAAAATAAGTGGCCATACACGTTCTTCGACATGAGGTAAATAAATTGAACTAATTTTTTTTCTGGACTTAAGAAGTAAAAACAATAGAATTGGCAATACTACGGTAAGTAGAATTGTCGCTATTATTTTGGCATTGGCAATTGGTTGAGGTATATATCTAGGGGATTTATGAAGATAAAATATCACACCAATTAAAGGCATAATAAGAGGGTGAAAAACGAACGATATGCCTCTTAAAATAGCATTCACATTAAATTTGTTTTCGTAATCTAGCTACAGGGATGTCCAATTGTTCTCTATACTTAGCAACAGTCCGCCTGGCTATAGGATAACCCTTATCCTTTAGAATTTTAGCCAGTTTTTCATCGGTTAGAGGTTTGCGTTTATCTTCTTCTTCTATAACCGTTTCAAGTATTTTTTTAATTTCTCTGGTGGAAACGTCTTCACCTTGATCATTTTTCATAGACTCACTGAAAAACTCTTTTATGAGCTTCGTACCGTATGGTGTGTCCACATATTTACTATTAGCCACACGTGAAACCGTAGAAACATCCATTTCTATTTCATCAGCAATATCTTTCAAAATCATGGGGCGAAGTTTTCGCTCATCACCTGATAAAAAATATTCTTTCTGATAATGCATTATAGCACTCATGGTTATAAAAAGCGTTTGTTGGCGTTGTTTAATTGCTTCAATAAACCATTTAGCAGCATCTAATTTTTGCTTAATAAAGAGCACTGCATCTTTTTGGGATTTGGATTTCTGTTTGGCTTCTTTATACCCTTTTAGCATATTGCTATATTCACGAGACACATGTAGTTCGGGTGCATTTCTACCGTTTAAAGTCAATTCTAATTCGCCTTCAACGATTTTAATTGTAAAATCTGGAACGACATGTTCAATAATACGCGTATTGCCTGAATAGGAACTACCTGGTTTTGGGTTTAATCGTTCTATTTCAGATATGGCATCTTTTAATTGGAGTTCAGAGATACTGAATTTTTGTAACAGCTTCTGATAATGCTTTTTTGTAAACTGCTCAAATGCTCTTTTAATAATATCTGTCGCTAATTCAACATCAGGTTCTTGCACTTTTCGTTCTAATTGAATGAGTAAGCACTCTTGAAGATTTCTTGCCCCTACACCCGCTGGATCCAACTGTTGAACAACTCTTAATACGAGTTCTATTTTATCTTCAGTTGTGTATACATTTTGTGTAAATGCCAGGTCGTCAAGGATATCTTCTGTAGAACGTCGTATGTAACCACTTTCATCGACACTTCCTACTAAAAATTCAGCAATTTGTTGTTCTTCTTCATCTAGCCGAAATGTGTTCAATTGATTGATTAAATGCTGAGTAAATGAAGTGCCAGAGGCATAAGGGATACTCTTTTCGTCATCATCAGCACTATAATTATTTGCTTGAGTGCGGTAACTCGGTATCTCATCATCACTTAAATAATCATCCACATTTATGTCTTCGGCACCAATGGTATCATTATCGTATGACTCGTCTAATGAGTTGTCAAAATTATCATCGTATTCATCAGTTTTTTCTTTACCGCTCTCCAATGCAGGATTCTCCTCAAGCTCTTGTTTAATGCGTTGTTCAAAGGCTTGTGTAGGCAATTGAATGAGCTTCATCAGCTGGATTTGCTGTGGTGAAAGCTTCTGCGATAATTTAAACTGTAAATACTGTTTTAGCATTTATTTATTTTTAAAACTCGGCATTTTGAGGGGTTCTTGGATAAGGAATAACATCACGTATATTATTCATACCTGTAACAAACATTACCATGCGTTCAAAGCCTAAACCAAAACCAGAATGTATAGCAGTACCAAAACGTCTCAAATCTAAATACCACCACAATTCATCTTCAGGGATATCTAAAGCTGCCATTTTTTCTTTCAAAACATCCAACCGTTCTTCACGTTGACTTCCGCCTACGATTTCACCTATTCCTGGGAATAGAATATCCATAGCACGAACGGTTTTACCATCTTCATTTAAACGCATATAAAACGCTTTTATGTTAGCAGGATAGTCAAAGAGTATCACTGGGCATTTAAAATGTTTTTCTACAAGATAGCGTTCGTGTTCACTTTGCAGATCAGCACCCCATTCGTCAATAAGATATTTAAATTTCTTCTTTTTATTTGGCTTGCTATTTCTTAAGATATCTATGGCTTCTGTATAGGTAACGCGTTGAAAGTTGTTATCTACAACAAATCGCAAACGCTCTGTAAGTGTCATTTCACTACGCTCTGCTTGCGGTTTAGATTTTTCTTCCTGAAGCAAACGTTGTTCAAGGAACTGTAGATCGTCTGGGTTATTGTCTAAAACATAGCCAACCACAGACTTAACGAAGTCTTCAGCCAGATCCATATTACCATCGAGGTCTAAAAAAGCAACTTCGGGTTCAATCATCCAAAACTCTGCCAAATGTCTTGAAGTGTTTGAATTTTCCGCTCTAAAAGTTGGGCCAAACGTGTACACTTTGCCTAAAGACATGGCATAGGTTTCGGCCTCTAGTTGCCCAGATACTGTGAGGTTTGATTCCTTCCCGAAGAAATCTTGTGAGTAATCAACATCACCTTGTTTTGTTAAGGGGGGATTTTTAGCATCTAAAACCGTTGCACGAAACATCTCTCCCGCACCTTCGGCATCACTACCCGTAATAATAGGTGTATGCATATAATAAAACCCATTTTCAATAAAATACTTATGAACAGCAAAGGCCAATGTTGAGCGCAATCGCATCACTGCGCTAAACGTATTAGTTCGCGTACGTAAATGCGCATTTTCTCTTAAAAATTCAAAAGAATGTTTTTTAGGTTGAATTGGATATGTTTCAGGGTCTGAATCTCCAAGAATTTCAATTTCTCCAACTTGAACTTCAACACTTTGTCCTCTTCCTTGACTTTGAACTAACACGCCTTTTATATGTACGGCTGCACCTGTAGTAATACGTTTAAGAAGATCTTCATCAGTATTTTCAAAGTCAACAACACATTGAATATTATGAAGTGTTGATCCATCATTTAAAGCTATAAATCGATTTGCTCTAAACGTGCGTACCCATCCTTTAATATCTACCGCGCTGTTATCTGGTGATTTAGTCAATAATTTGGCTACTGTGTCTGCCTTCATTTCTTCTTGAAATTTAAGCTCCAAAGATAAGGCATTCAGCTAAATTATGGATGGTATTGTAATGGTTTTGAAAAGAAAAAGCGACTTTAAAGTCGCTTTGGTTATACGGTCATGATCTCGGTTTCTTTAACGTGATACATGTCGTCTATTTTTTTTATGTACTTATCGGTTAATTCTTGTATATCAATTTCGGCATTACCTTGAAGGTCTTCAGAGATACCATCTATTTTTTTGATATCATGATGGGCTTCTTTTCGTGCATTTCTAACGCCTACTTTGGCATCTTCGGCCTCAGCTTTTGCTTGCTTAGCTAATTGTGTACGACGTTCTTCGGTTAAAGGTGGTACATTAATAATAATCATTTCACCATTATTCATGGGATTGAAGCCAATATTAGCAGCCATTATGGCACGTTCTATTTCTTGCAGCATTGACTTTTCCCAAGGTTGAACCGAAATGGTTCTACCATCTGGTGTGTTGACGTTTGATACTTGATTTAAAGGTGTTTGCGTACCATAATAATCAACCATCACGCTACCAAGCATTGAAGGACTTGCCTTTCCTGCTCTAATATTAGTTAGTTCTTTTTCTAAGTGCTTAATAGCACTATCCATAGCTTCTTTTGTTGTGTCTAATACAAATTGTACTTCCTCTCTCATAATACTAAAATATGTTACTAGAAATGGCTTTACAAGAACCAAGCCAAAACTTCAATTATACATTAACTGTTGTCCCTACGTTTTCACCAGAGACTACTTTAAGTAGATTGCCTTTTTTGTTCATATCAAACACAATAATAGGAAGGTTATTTTCTTGACTTAGGGTAAATGCAGTGGTATCCATTACTTTTAGTCCACGCTTTAATACATCATCAAATGAAATAAAATCGAATTTAACGGCAGCGGTATCTTTCTCGGGATCTGAAGTATAAATACCATCCACTCTTGTGCCTTTCAAAATAACATTCGCTTCCATTTCAATAGCTCTTAGTACTGCTGCTGAATCTGTAGTAAAATAAGGATTACCTGTTCCGCCACCAAAAATTACAACACGGCCTTTTTCTAAATGACGAATAGCTTTACGTCTAATAAAAGGCTCAGCAACTTCATTAATCTTTATGGCCGTTTGTAATCGCGTTGGGACACCAGCATCCTCGAGTGCGCTTTGCAAGGCCAAACCATTAATAACAGTTGCTAACATACCCATGTGATCGGCTTGTACACGATCCATGCCATTACTTGCTCCAGCTACACCTCTAAATATATTACCGCCGCCTATAACTATAGCGACTTCAACACCTAATTCGGTGATGGCTTTAATATCTATTGCATAATCAGCAAGCCTGGTGGGATCGATGCCATATTGCCTATCACCCATTAATGCTTCTCCTGATAGTTTGAGTAAAATTCGTTTGTATTTCATATTCAATTTTGGGAGTGTTATGCAAATATAGCATACATTTTTTTTAAACAAGAAGGCCAATACTATTAATAAATTTATATCGTTATATTTACCAAAATGTCGTATTATGAAAAAGCTTATTTTCTTACTAACCATATTAGGTTTATTTGCTGCTTGTACTAGTGATAATTCTGGTAATGGCGGCGGTAATGATGATGGTGGTGGAGGTGGTTTGATTCCTCAAGCAACCTATAGAATAACATTTACCGGAGAATTTACTTCAAATTCTCACCCTCAAGATTATCCTGCCAATCCTATGTTTTCTGGGATGGTATTAATAGCGCATAGTAATACAACTACCGTTTTTAGAAATGGACAATTGGCTTCAGCAGGTTTAGAAGAATATGTTGAAGATGGGTCATCTACAAACTTAGTTCAAGAACACACACAAACTGAAGAAGGCATAAATCCTACTGTAATTTTAGTTGGGAATGACATTGGACCTACAGGTGTAGATGTGATTAATATGACCATAACGCCAAGTACGACCAGGTTTAGTTTTGTTTCTAAAATAGGACCAAGTCCAGATTGGTTTGTAGGTATTGATGCCTTTGATTTTGTACTTCCAGATAACACCTTGGTTGAAGATATAACCATAAAACTTTTCCCGCGAGATGCTGGTACAGATAGCGGTACAACTTATACGTCTGATGATATGGATGATGATGGTACGATTTCGGATATTGCTGGATTTCCATTTGTTGACGATTCAGGAGGAATTAATCAAATTAACCGATTAGGTACAGTTAGGTTAGAACGTATTGATTAACAATTAAAAATTTAATCCCATAAAAAAAGCCTTGATTTAAATCAAGGCTTTTTTAGTTAGTTATTTAAGTTTAACTCAGTGCTACGCGTTCAAACGCAGTAACTGAAACGTCGCCATATGTTTTGACATAATCTGCGACACTTACTTTACTATCCTTAATAAATGCTTGGTTTATCAAAGTATTATCTTTGAAGAAACGCTTTAGTTTACCTTTAGCAATATTATCTAGCATATTTTCAGGTTTCCCTTCAGCTCTAAGTTGATCCTTGGCAATTTCAATTTCTTTCTCGACGACAGTAGCATCTACACCATCTTCATCTAAAGCAATTGGATTCATTGCAGCAGCTTGCATTGCTACATCTTTGGCAGCAACACTTGCATTGTCAACACTAGCAGATAAACCTACTAAAGTTGCAATTTTATTACCTGCATGAATGTAAGAACCTACATATGGTGCTTCTAATGTTTTAAATGCACCAATTTCAATTTTTTCTCCAATAACACCAGTTTGTTCTGTTAATTTTTCTGATACAGAAATGCCATTAAAATCGGCATTCATAAACGAATCAACAGATGTATGATGTAAAGCAATTTCGGCAAAATCATGAGCCAGTTTAACAAAGCTATCATTTTTAGCTACGAAATCGGTCTCACAATTTAGCGATACAATGACACCGTTAGTGTTTTCTGCATTCACTTTTGCAATAACGGCACCTTCACTTGATTCTCTGTCGGCACGTTTAGCAGCAACTTTTTGCCCTTTTTTTCTAAGGATTTCAATTGCTTTATCAAAATCACCTTCGGCTTCTACAAGCGCTTTTTTGCAGTCCATCATGCCTGCACCTGTTATTTTTCTTAGCTTACTTACTTCAGCAGCTGATATTTTTACCATCATTTTTTTCTCCTTTAAAATGTGATAGACAGTCTATCGTTTAATACTAATTTATTCTTCTTCTTTTGTTGCAACTGGTGGTGGTGTTACGTCTTTACCTTCAGCTTTTGCTTCTTTTTCTGCTTTACGCTCTGCAAGACCTGCTGCTACTGCATTAGTAACATGTGTAAGGATCTTGTCAATAGATTTTGAAGCATCATCATTTGAAGGTATTACGAAATCTACTTGTCTTGGATCAGAGTTCGTATCTACCATGGCAAAAATTGGAATATTTAATTTTTGCGCTTCTTTAATGGCGATGTGCTCACGTTTAATATCCACTACAAAGATGGCACCTGGTAAACGTGTCATATCTGAAATAGATCCTAAGTTTTTCTCCAATTTTGCACGCATACGATCTACTTGTAATCGCTCTTTCTTAGAAAGCGTATTAAATGTCCCATCTTTTTTCATTCTATCGATGGAAGCCATTTTCTTTACGGCTTTTCTAATAGTCACAAAATTTGTTAACATACCTCCAGGCCAACGCTCTGTAATGTAAGGCATGTTCACGTTCCCTGCCTTTTCTGCAACAATATCTTTAGCTTGTTTTTTTGTTGCAACAAACAAAATCTTTCTGCCAGAAGCCGCTATTTTGCTCATAGCATTACAAGCTTCTTCTAATTTTGCAGCCGTTTTGTAAAGGTTGATAATATGGATGCCGTTACGCTCCATATAGATAAAAGGAGCCATATTTGGATCCCATTTTCTGGTAAGGTGGCCAAAATGTACACCACCTTCAAGTAAGTCTTTGACTTCTACTTTTCCCATTTTGTAATAGTTTACGTTCTGTAGTTAGCAATGATTTAGTGGCTTAAACATTTAAGACCTTAACCATTTAGATGCTAAACTAAACTCTGACATTTAGTGTCATGAGTGACAAAACCGGTTAATATTTAGCTGATATTATTCAGCCGTTTTTTCAATAAATAAAATTGACTTTCTAATGAAAGTACACCTCCAAAAAAGAGGATTAACGTTTAGAGAACTGGAATTTCTTACGCGCTTTTTTCTGACCGAACTTTTTACGCTCTACCATTCTCGGATCTCTTGTAAGTAAACCTTCTGGCTTAAGAATAGCACGATTCTCTTCATCTAGTTTGCACATAGCACGAGATAAGGCTAATCTAACAGCTTCTGCTTGCCCAGTTACACCGCCACCATATACATTAACTTTTACATCAAAGTTTTTTTCGTTATTGGTCATGGCCAATGGTTGGTTAACTTTGTATTGTAATGTAGGTGTAGCAAAATAATCGTTCATATCTCTTTTATTCACCGTAATATTTCCTTTACCTTGAGAAATATAAACGCGAGCTACTGCTGTTTTTCTTCTACCAATTGTATGAATTACTTCCATGTGATCGTTTATAAGTTAAATTGTTTAGGTTTTTGAGCATCGTGCTTGTGCTCTGCTCCAACATAAACATGTAAATTTCTAAATAATTCTGCGCCCAATTTGTTTTTAGGAAGCATGCCCTTAACAGATTTTTCAACCAACGTCGCTGGATTTTTCGCAAACAAATCATTTGCTGATAATGTACGTTGACCACCAGGATAACCTGTATGACGAACATAGGTCTTATCGGCCCATTTATTACCCGATAGAGTAATCTTTTCTGCATTAACAATAATTACATTATCACCACAATCTACGTGAGGTGTATAATTAGGTTTGTGCTTTCCTCTTAGCAACACTGCAACTTTAGACGCTAAACGCCCTAATGTTTGCCCATCTGCATCTACTAATACCCACTCTTTATTTACAGTTGCCTTATTGGCTGATTTCGTTTTGTAGCTTAATGTATCCACTATCCTAACTTTCTTAATTAAACAATGCCTCTTAAAAAGAGTTTGCAAATTTACAATTATTAATTTTATATCCAAAGCATAAATAGTGAATATTTTAAGTATTTAAATGAATGTTTATTGACTTAACATCCCCCTTAAAATGTTAATTAAGTTAATGTTATGTAAAATTTGCCTGTAACTGTAACATGTCTTTTAGATTTAGGTCTTTAAAGCAAAAGCAACCTAACTAATTATGAGACTTCAATCTATTATGGCAATTACTGCCACCTTATTTCTATTGAATCTTTGTGAAGCCCAAGAGGAAGAAACGCCAACAACATATCCTAAAAGAACATATACTACACAAGCTATTGGTAATCAAGCACCACCCAATATTGATGGGATATTAGATGATGCTGTTTGGGATCTAGTAGAATGGACTACCGATTATCTGGAATTCGAACCTGATGTTGGCACGGCCCCTACAGAACAAACCAAAATGAAAGTGCTATATGACGATAAAAATATCTATTTTGCTTTTAGATGCTATCAAGCAGACCCTTCTACAATAGAGAAACGTTTAGGTAGGCGTGACGACTTCCCAGGGGATTGGGTTGAAGTAAATATTGATAGTTATAATGATGATAGAACAGGATTCTCATTTACCGTTTCTGTGTCAGGTGTTATAGGCGATGAATTCATTTCAAATAATGGAAATAATTGGGATTCGAGTTGGAATCCTATATGGTATAGAGGGACAAATATTGATGATGAAGGCTGGACAGCAGAGATTAGAATTCCATTAAGTCAATTGCGTTTTGGTAACGAACAGGAACAAGTTTGGGGACTGCAATCTACACGTCGCTATTTTAGAAATGAAGAGCGTTCGGTTTGGCAACCCTTACCTGCAAATCCACCAGGATGGGTTAGCGAATTTGGCGAGCTTCGAGGACTAATTGGTTTGAAACCTCAAAAACAACTGGAAATTCAACCCTATACGGTTGCACAATTGGATTCCTATGAAGCACAAGCTGGAAACCCATTTAGAGATGGCAGCGATACCAAACTAGCCGCTGGTTTAGATGCTAAAATTGGAATCACGAACGACTTAACAGTTGATCTTACAATTAATCCAGACTTTGGCCAGGTTGATGCCGATCCAGGAGCCATTGCTTTAGATGGATTTGAAATATTCTTTCAAGAGCGTAGACCTTTCTTTGTTGAGAACAAAAATGTATTTGATTTCAGAATTGGTGGCGGCGCAGATAATCTCTTTTTCTCAAGACGTATTGGACGCACACCTCAAGGGTTTACCTCGGCCAATGGAAACTTAGGAGAATATGAAGACATACCTAATTTCACCACAATATTAGGCGCAGCGAAATTTAGTGGAAAGACAAAAAATGGCTGGGCTATAGGTGTATTAGAAAGTGTAACCTCAAAAGAATTTGGTGAAGTAAAACTTGATGAACGTCAAGAAGTACTTGATGGGTTGAGCGAAGTTGGTGAAGAACGAGAAGAGCTAGTAGAGCCCTTTACTAATTATTTGGTGACCCGTATCCAAAAAGATTTTAACGATAGAAATTCATATATCGGCGGGATTTTTACAGCAACAAATAGGAAGATTGAAGACAATGTAGATTTTCTCAGAAAAAGTGCCTACACTGGAGGTATTGACTTCAAACATAATTGGAAAGAGCGTAAATACTATGTTGAAGGAAACTTTAATATGAGTAACGTAAATGGTAGTGAAGAATCAATTTTGTCTACTCAAACTTCTCTTACACATTTATTCCAGCGCACAGATGCTGAGCATGTTGATGTAGATCCAACAAGAACCTCCTTAACGGGTACTGGAGGACGCTTAGAGATTGGTAAAGGTGGTGGAGGAAATTGGCGCTATAATATTGGTGGTCATTGGAAAAGTCCAGAATTGGAATTAAATGATATTGGCTTTTTAAGACAGGCCGATGTAATTACCCAATATGCCAATGTTAGAAGGTTATTCAATCAATCTACTTCCTGGTATAGAAGGGCAAACATAGGTTTAAATCAATTCTCATCATATGATTTTGAAGGTAATTACAATCGAATTCAATATGAGTTAAATGGTTATATAAATTGGAAAAATAATTGGTGGACCGAAGTTGGATTTGGTCATAAACCAAGAATATTTAGCAACACCGTTTTACGTGGAGGGCCTAGATGGCGGTGGAATGATGAAAACTTTTACTTTGCTTTTTCAGGTACTGATAGTCGAAAGAAATTTAGTATGCATGTAGGCTATGTAAAATCACAGGCAACACAAAATAATTTTTCTTTTGAACGCTATGTACTTAGGTTGTTTTACCAACCATTAAATTCTCTTAATCTGTCGTTAGTCACAGAATATAGAAATAACCCTAACAAAACGCAGTATGTTACCGAGACAGATTTTAGTGGTACGCCGCGTTATATCTTAGGTGAAATAGATAATGAAACTTTAAGTACAACCCTTAGAGTCAACTATAACATCAATCCTAATTTAACTATTCAGTATTATGGACAACCCTTCATTTTTAAAGCAAAATATTCCAACTTTAATTATGTAAATAATTCAATTGCCGATAATTTAAATGAACGCGTAACTTGGTTTAATGATAATCAAATAGATTTACAGGATGGTGCTTATCTTATAGATGAAGATCAAGACACTACAACTGATTATTCTTTTGGTGATCCAGACTTCGCTTTTGTTCAATTTAGATCAAATTTGGTTGTTCGTTGGGAATACATTCCGGGTTCGGAAATCTTTTTAGTTTGGTCTCAAGGGATTACTGGCTTAGGCGACGTGAATAATAGCTTTGGCGACATTATAAACAATCAGTTATTATCGGCAAAACCAGAAAACACATTTTTGATTAAAGCGACCTATAGATTTGTGTTGTAGATTGAGTTTATTTGAATTAAGTGTTCATTAACTCCTCAATCTCTTCGACTTCTATTGGAATGTTACGCATCAAGTTAAAAGGTTCACCTGTGTCTTGAATCACAACATCATCTTCTAATCGAATGCCGAAGCCCTCATCGGGAATGTAAATACCAGGCTCTACTGTAAATACCATGTTGGCCTGCATAGGTTCAGTTAATATGCCATAATCGTGAGTGTCTAAACCAATATGATGACTAGTGCCATGCATAAAGTATTTTTTGTACGCTGGCCAATCTTTATCTTCATTTTGTATATCGGCTTTATCTAACAAACCTAATTGCAATAATTCATCAGTCATAAGTTTACCAACTTCTACATGATACTCAGCCCAATCTGTACCAGGAATGAGTAATTTTGTAGCTTCATTTTTTACTCGGTTAACAGCATTATAAACCGCTTTTTGCCGCTCTGTAAATCGTCCGCTAACAGGAATAGTGCGTGTCATATCACTGCTATAATTGGCGTATTCTGCACCAACATCCATTAAGATTAAATCGCCTGCTTTACATTGTTGATTGTTCTCAATATAGTGCAGCACATTGGAATTGTTACCAGATGCGATAATTGGTGTATAAGCAAATTTCTTAGAACGATTTCTTATAAACTCATGTAAATACTCGGCTTCAATTTCGAATTCCCAAACCCCTGGTTTTACAAAATCTAGAACCCGTCTAAACCCTTTTTCAGTAATATCACAAGCCTTCTGAAGAAGATCTAATTCAATAGTATCCTTTACTGAACGCAATCTTTGTAATATAGGATTACTCTTAGCAACGCTATGCGCTGGATATTTTCCTTTTAGCCATTTTGTAAAACGATCTTCTCTGGTTTCCGTTTCTACATTGGCTCTATAATGTTCATTTGTGTTTATATATAATGTATCACATTGGGTCATGAGTTCAAACATCACTTTTTCAAGATCTTTAAGCCAGTACACGGTTTTAATTCCGGATGTTTTATACGCCTTGTCTTTAGTTAGTTTCTCGCCCTCCCAAACCGCTATGTGCTCATTAGTTTCACGTAAAAATAAAATCTCTCTATGTTTCTTTTTAGGGCAATCTGGAAAAAGAACTAATACACTTTCTTCTTGATCTACGCCACTTAGATAGAATATATCCCGATGCTGCTCAAACGGTAAAGTAGTATCAGCGCTCACTGGGTAAATATCATTAGAGTTAAAGACCGCTAAACTATTTGGTTTCATTTTGGCCATAAAGTTCGCTCTGTTTTTAACAAAAAGTGCCGAATCAATAGAAAGGTATTTCATTGTGTTTGATTTTAATCAAAAGTATTAAAATTTGTTTACAAAAAAAGCGCTCTATTGAGCGCTTTTTGATAGTAAATTAAGATATGCTATTTGTTCATTGCGTTTTTTATCATTCCGATAATGGCCATGACAATGCCACCACCAATACCGCCACTACCTACGCTGCCAAGTATGCCGCTTAGATCCATTTCTCCACCACCATCACCAACACCTAAGAGACCAAGAACTTGACCGCCAAGTCCACCACCGAGAATTCCAACTATTGAGTTCCATAAAGTTCCCAGTGAAAAATTCTTCATTAAGGAGCCAGCCAGATTTCCTCCAACGGCACCACTAACTAATTGAATAATTAAAGGTAAATACTCTTCCATTTTATTAAATGTTTAATGGGTTATAGTTTTAAATGTAGTGATTTTAGTCTAATTGCGTGATTATCAGGATGAATAATATTAACAGCAATTTGTTAATTGTTAAATTTCTGAAGAATGAAAAGATCGTATTTTGACGACTTATCAACTTTGATTAACTTCAAGAACTTTTTAAAAACCAACTCATGAAAACTTTACGACTCTTTTTAGTGCTCTTACTATCCTTCGCTTTCTTCGCAAAAGCACAACAACCATCTACCTCTGCCGATGACGTTAGAGCGGCTTTAGAACAAAAACAAAACATGGTAGAATCTTCATTGGTTAAAAATGTACCATTTAAAAATGTTGGACCAACAGTAATGAGTGGTCGTGTTGTTGATTTGGCTGTAAATCCCGAAATGCCTTCAGAATTTTATGTGGCTTATGCGTCTGGCGGTCTGTGGCATACTAAAAACAATGGCACAACTTTTACACCCATTATGGATAATTCTGACACGCAAAATATAGGAGACATCGCAGTAGATTGGAATAATGGAACAATTTGGGTGGGTACTGGAGAAAACAATTCGTCACGTTCATCGTACGCCGGGATTGGGATTTTAAAATCTACTGATAATGGTGAATCATGGGCTAATGTTGGATTGATGGATTCGCATCATGTTGGTAGAATATTGATAAATCCAAATAATTCTGATGAGGTCGTAATTGGAGTAACAGGACATTTGTATTCGCCAAATAACGAAAGAGGAATATATAAAACAACAGATGGTGGTAAAACTTGGTCACAGAAATTATTTGTAGATAATATGAGTGGTGTTATAGATATTCAGCATGCGCCGAATAATTTCGATATCATGTTTGCATCGTCTTGGACAAAAGACAGAAAAGCTTGGAATTTTGATGGCAGTGGAAATAATTCAGCCATTTATAAAAGCGCTGACGCTGGTGAAACTTGGACAAAAGTGTCCGTTGAAGGGAGTGGCTTTCCAACTGGACAAGGTGTTGGTAGGATAGGGTTGGCACTCTTTGATGACAATACAGTTTATGCAATTCATGACAGCCAGTTTAGAAGACCTTCAACAGGAGATAAGCAACGTGGAGACGGGTTAACAAAAGACGATTTTAAAACAATGACGGTTGAAGCGTTTTTAAAACTTGAAAACAAAAAATTAAATACATTCTTAAAAACCAATGGTTTTCAAGAAAAGTACCGTGCCGAAAATGTAAAAAATCGAGTGAGAAATGGAACGGTCA
>CAJHYL010000379.1_pt1 | contig 28051 bp, 30 predicted proteins | sample 9198761 | NCBI WGS metagenome assembly CAJHYL01 (sample SAMEA7708360, study PRJEB35096) | sediment metagenome | biome: marine neritic benthic zone biome [ENVO:01000025]; feature: sediment [ENVO:00002007]; material: shallow marine sediment [ENVO:03000034] sea grass bed [ENVO_01000059] ...
ATGAATGTGCTTTCAAACAATAAGCACGATGAGATTTTCATCCTAGGTGGAGGGAGTAATTTATTACTTACTAAAGACATTGAGGCGTTAGTCCTTCATATAAACTTGAAGGGAATTGATATTGTCTCTCAATCAAACAACGAAATACTGATAAAAGTTTGCGCTGGAGAGAATTGGCACAACTTTGTATTATGGTGCTTAAATAATAACTATGGTGGTATTGAAAACCTCTCTTTAATACCTGGTAATGTTGGTACGGCTCCAATTCAAAATATTGGAGCATATGGTGTAGAATTAGAAGATGTGTTTATCTCTTGCGAAGCGCTGGAGTTATCTACCTTAAAAATGGTTAAGTTTTCTAAAGACATGTGTCAATTTGGCTATCGAAACTCCATTTTTAAAAATGATGCCAAAGGAAAGTATATTATTACCAGTGTCGTCTTTAAACTCACAACTGCAGAACACAATATCAATTCAACTTATGGTGCTATTACATCAGAACTCGAATTAAATCACATTGAAGATCCAACCATTAAAGATGTTTCTAATGCTGTCATAAAAATAAGACAATCAAAACTTCCTGATCCGGCGAAAATAGGTAATAGCGGAAGTTTTTTTAAAAACCCTGTTATATCTGTCGAACATCTTAATGAATTACAAACCACATTTGACGATGTGCCCAACTATAAGATTTCTAATAGTCAAGTTAAAGTACCTGCAGGTTGGTTAATAGAACATGCTGGATTTAAAGGTAAACGCTTTGGAAATTATGGTGTTCATGCACATCAAGCATTAGTTCTGGTAAATTTTGGTAATGCTAATGGCAAAGACATTTTTGAACTTTCAAAACTCATTCAAAATACCGTTAATCGCATTTTTGGCATAAAATTAGAAGCAGAAGTAAATATTATTTAAATTTCAACGTTAATCATTCCAAAGATTTCAAAATTCGATTTACTCGCATTTTGTAAATTCAATAGAGAAATAAGCAATTAGACATTTGGTTTCAAAATTAGAACAACATATTGTAAGCTTACTCAAAGAAAATGACCAACGCGCCATTCCTTTGATTTATGAAAATTATTCGAGTGCATTGATGGGTGTTATTCTTAAAGTGGTAAAAGATGAAGCAATGGCAGAAGATGTACTTCAAGAAAGTTTTATTAAAGTGTGGAAAAATGCTAAAAAGTATGACGCCACTAAAGCCAAATTGTTTACATGGTTATATAGAATAGCCAGAAACACAGCAATTGACAAGATTAGAAGTCGGAACCTTAAGACCGAAAAAGAAATCCAAATCACAGAATCTAACGTATATAGATTACCAACAGCGGGATTAAATCAAGATGCCATTGATTTAAAGAAGCATCTTGCCACCTTGGATAATAAGTATCAAATTGTGCTAAATGCCCTCTTTTTTGAAGGCATGACACAGCAGGAAGCAAGCGACGAGCTTGAAATTCCATTAGGTACGGTAAAATCGAGGCTAAAAATTGGATTAAGAGAACTTAAAAAAATCTATAATCCTTAAAACAAGTGAATATGGATAAAAAACTACATAAATTTTTAAACTCCGGTCTTCTGGATAAATACCTCTTAGGTGAAACTTCTGATAATGAAGCTGCTACTGTAGAGCGATTTATTGATAATTATCCAGCGGTTAAAGAAGAGTTTGACACCATGCAAGATCAGCTAGAGTTAACAGCTAGAGTTCAAGCAGTTAATCCTTCAAATGATTTGTTAGATTCAATTATGAATTCAATAGATGACGCTAAAGTGATCAAAATGGAGACTCGCAAAAAACGAATGCCATACTGGATTAGTGTAGCCGCTTGCGCCGCAACTTTGATTTTTGCTGCAACGTCTTATGTTTTCTATAGCCAGAATCAAAATTTGGTTGACGAAAACAACACCATTGCTGAGGAAGTTTTTGACTTACGAACTGATATTGAAGACAACAACAAAATGTTGGATGAAGTGATGCGAAAGTTAATAAAGCTTGACAATCCAGAAACTCAAAAGTATCTTATTAAAGGTAATGAGAGAGGTGAAGAATTAAAAGCAGTAGCTTACATAAATCCTATAGAAAAATCATCCTTGATTGATGTGGTTGAATTGCCAAAATTATCTGATGAACAATGCTATCAAATGTGGGCAGAAGTAAGTGATGAGATGGTAAACTTAGGAATTCTAGACAAAACCGATCGCAATCTTAAATCTGTACCATACATTGAAGATGCACTTAGCTTAAGAATTACAATAGAACCTAAAGGTGGTAATGAAAATGCGTCACTCGATAATGAAGTCGCCGAGATACCACTCAAAAAAAATAACAATTAAAAAAAGGGAAGCCATGGCTTCCCTTTTTCTTATCACTTATATTGATTCTATATTTATCTTCTCTTCATAAAGCTGTATCTTTGCATAAAGCTTTCTAAAATGAAGTTACTTCTCATAACTTTAGTGCTACTGGGTTTGGCAATAGCTGGCATAGCTATTAAACTATGGGCAAAAAAAGATGGTGAATTTGCAGGTACTTGTGCCAGCCAAAATCCTATGCTTAATCAAGAAGGTGAAGCCTGTGGTTTCTGCGGCCGAACACCAGATCAATTTAAGAATTGTAATGAACCGCAACATTCATAGTTCAAAAGAAAGCAGGTGTTAATCATTCTGTTTTACACATTCGTCGGTATTGTAGCCATACAACTATTCTACTATGGCTTTTTGTATTCTAAATTTTCTTTTGCAAAACCCAATAGTCCAAGCAAAAAGAATATTGGTGTTTCTGTAATCATATGTGCCAAAAACGAATCTGAAAATCTAAAGCGGCTTATTCCATTGCTTTTAAATCAAGATTACAAATTATTTGAAATTGTATTGATTAACGATGCTTCATCAGACAGCTCGCTAGATATTATGCAGGCTTATGAAGACGAGCATGAACAAATTAAAGTTGTTAATGTTAAACCTAATCAAACGTTTTTAAGTAGTAAAAAATATGCACTAACGCTTGGGATAAAATCAGCCAAATTTGATTTTCTTTTGTTTACTGATGCCGATTGCATCCCAATTTCCAACCAATGGATCGCTGAAATGTCTAGACAATTTACAAATACGAAGACAATAGTCCTTGGTTATGGCAGTTACAAAAAAATTAAGAAAAGTTTTATAAATCTTTTAGTGCGGTTTGAAACACTTTTCACAGCAATTCAGTACTTTTCTTATGCTCAAACTGGACTACCTTATATGGCTGTTGGGCGAAATTTAGCTTATAGAAAAGATGAGTTCTTTAAAGTCAATGGATTTACCAAGCATATGAATATTATTTCAGGCGATGATGACTTGTTTATTAATCAAGTCGCAACAGCCAAAAATACGGCCATTTGTTTCTCAAAAAATAGTTTTACTGAATCAATTCCGAAGTCTACCTTAAAAGCTTGGTTTAAGCAAAAGAGGCGACATATATCTACAGCGCAATTTTACAAAGCTCAGCACAAAGTGTTGCTGACCGTATTTTATATATCGCATTTTTTATTTTGGCTACTTATGCTACTTCTACTCTATTTTAAAGTCAATTGGCCAATTGTACTAAGTTTAGTACTCATAAGATCTGCTCTGGCCTATATAGTTTTGTTTTTCGCCGCAAAACGACTAAATGAAAAAGATTTGATTCCCTTTGCCCCTTTTTTAGAATTGTTTTTAGTTCTATCTCAAATGGTTATCTTTATCTCAGGACTTACACATAAATCTCGCCATTGGAATTAAAGGAAGCCATTAAAAAAGCGCAAGAGAATAATCAATTTGCGTTTAATTTTTTGTTAGATAGATATTGGAACGATGTATACGGATTTCTATTACAGCGCACTAAAAACGAAAATGACGCCGAAGATATAAGTATTCAAACCTTTGCTCGTGCTTTTGATAAGATAGATACTTATAATGATTCATATCAATTCAATACCTGGCTCATTACTATAGCCAAGAATATTCATTTAGATCAAATAAGAAGTAAAAAATCTTCCATTGTTCACGAAACTACAGAAGATCATGAAGAACGTGTTCATAGCATAGTTGATGTGTCTCCTACGCCAGAAGATAAAATCATCACCGAACAAAATTTAGCACGGCTTTTACGCGATATAAAAAAATTGAAGCCGCATTACCAAGAAGTTATAAATCTCAGGTTTTTTCAAGAATACTCTTATGAAGAGATCGCTAAAGAATTGAACGAATCAATGAATAATGTTAAGGTGAAATTATTAAGAGCGAAAAAATTGTTAGCCGAAATTATTCAAAAGCAATGAGATTAGATATTAAGAAACTAGGACCTGGTTTGTTATTTGCAGGTGCTGCAATTGGGGTGTCACACTTAGTACAATCTACGCGTGCAGGAGCAGATTTTGGTCTTGGTTTAGTTTGGGCACTTCTTCTGGTAAATTTGGCCAAATATCCTTTTTTCCAATTTGGTCCTCGCTATGCTTCTGCCACTGGTGAAAGTCTTTTGGATGGGTATCGAAAACTAGGCAAAGGCGTTTTGGTGGCATACTATATCTTAACATTTGCTACTATGTTTACCATTCAAGCAGCTGTTACCATTGTTACTGCTGGCCTCGCATCTTCTATTTTTGGTGATTTCATAAGTGTTGAAGTCTGGACAGTAATTATATTAACAATCTGTTTTTGTCTTTTGGTAGTGGGTAAGTATAAACTTCTTGATAATTTGATGAAGTTTATAATCATTTTACTTACCCTTAGTACCATATTAGCAGTTTCTGTAGCGCTTTTTAATAACGATCATCGTATTTCTCTATCACCAATATTACCCGATAATACTGTTGAAATAGCTTTCCTAATAGCATTTATGGGCTGGATGCCCGCGCCTTTGGATATTTCAATATGGCATTCACTTTGGGCTATTGAAAAGAAAAAAGATCAAAAAGATTTTACCCCAAAGAATGCTATGTTTGACTTTAACGTAGGCTATATCAGTACAATTTTTCTTGGTCTTGGATTTGTGTTATTGGGCACATTAGTGATGCATTATAGTGCCGAATCTTTTAGCAGTAGTTCTGGAACTTTTGCCACCCAATTAATTGAAATGTATACCAAGAGTTTAGGAGATTGGTCTTATGTTATAATTGGAATCGCCGCATTTACAACCATGTTTAGTACGACTTTAACTACATTAGATGCATCACCACGTGCTATGGACAGAACAACAGAGTTATTATTCAATAAAGACTATAAACTAGGTTATTTGGGTTGGATAATTTTATTAGCCCTTGGGACTATCGCTATATTTTTCTTTTTCGCTTCAGAAATGGGTCTTCTCGTAAAAATAGCAACCATCTTATCGTTTTTAACAGCGCCCTTTTATGCTATTATTAATTATTTGGTGATGAAAAGCAAACATACACCTAAAGAATGGCGTCCTTCAAAAGCCATGCATGCTCTAAGTTGGTTAGGAATAGCTTTTCTAATTAGTTTTAGTATTTGGTATCTCACAACGTTGTAGGAATAATTAGATTAGTTCGTATCTTTGCAATCTGATTTCTTGAGATGGAAACCAAAACAGCTTCAAACATATTACCAGAACGCAAGCCAAAACCAAAATGGCTAAGAGTTAAACTGCCTACTGGTAAGAAATACACAGAACTTAGAGGGCTAGTAGACAAGTACAACTTGAACACTATTTGTGTTTCTGGTAGTTGTCCTAATATGGGCGAATGCTGGGGTGAAGGAACAGCCACGTTTATGATTCTGGGTAATATTTGTACACGATCGTGTGGATTTTGAGGTGTTAAAACTGGGCGGCCAGAGAGCGTAGATTGGGATGAGCCTGAAAAAGTTGCACGTTCTATAAAAATCATGCAGATTAAACATGCTGTGTTAACCAGTGTTGATCGCGACGATTTAAAGGACATGGGAAGTATTATGTGGGCAGAAACAGTTAAAGCAGTACGACGAATGAACCCCAATACCACTTTAGAAACTTTAATACCAGATTTTCAAGGCATAGAAAGGCATATAGATAGACTTATTGAAGTTGCTCCAGAAGTTATTTCGCATAATGTAGAAACAGTTAGACGTCTTACTCGAGAGGTACGCATTCAGGCCAAGTACGATAGAAGTCTAGGCGTACTTAAATATCTTAAAGATCATGGGCAGCGTCGTACAAAATCAGGAATTATGCTTGGTTTAGGTGAATCTAAAGAAGAAGTCATTGAAACCCTTCATGATCTCAAAAATGCTCAAGTAGATGTGGTTACTATTGGCCAATATCTTCAGCCAAGTAAAAAACATCTTCCAGTAAAACGTTTCGTTACACCTACCGAATTTGACGAGTTTAGAGAAATTGGCTTGAGTTTAGGTTTTCGTCACGTTGAAAGTAGTGCATTAGTGCGATCTTCTTATCGTGCTCACAAACATATAGAATAACCATGATTAAGGTAGGAATTAATGGATTTGGGCGTATAGGAAGACGCCTTTTTCGATTGCTTCTCGCACATCCTGAAATTCAAGTGGTGGTTATTAATGACATTGCTGATGCAAAAACTCTGGCACATTTATTAAAATATGATAGTATTCATGGTGTATTAAACGTCAAAGTAACTTCAGAGGATCAAAATATTGTAGTTAACGACAAAAAAATACCTTTATTAAATAGTTCGAATCCAAAACTAATAAATTGGCAATCACATAAGGTTGATTTTGTTATTGAAGCTACTGGTAAGTTTAGAACTGAATCAGATTTAAATGATCACATTACCAACGGTGCCAAATGTGTGATTCTCGCTGTACCGCCTCTATCAGATCGTATAAAAACAGTTGTTGTTGGTGTAAACGACCATATTTTAAATGGTTCTGAGGTCATCATTTCAAACGCTTCATGTACGACAAACAATGCCGCTCCTATGATGAAAATCATTGATGATCTTTGTCAAATCCAACAAGCCTATATCACTACTGTTCATTCTTACACTACAGACCAAAGTTTACATGATCAACCTCATAGAGACCTGAGACGCGCAAGAGCAGCAGGCCAATCAATTGTACCCACAACAACAGGAGCTGCTAAGGCATTGACTAAGATTTTTCCTCAATGGAGTGACGTTATTGGTGGATGTGGTATACGTGTTCCAGTAGCAAATGGTTCTCTCACAGATATTACCTTTAACGTCAAAAAAAATGTGACCGTTGAAGAGGTAAATTCTGCTTTCAAAAAGGCCGCTCAAACATCAATGTCTTCTATATTACAGTATACAGAAGATCCAATTGTTTCTATCGATATTGTGGGAAATAGGCACTCATGTGTATTTGATGCTCAAATGACTTCAGTAATAGGAAATATGGTGAAAATTATAGGATGGTACGATAATGAAACTGGATATTCCCAACGGCTAATAGACTTAATGGTCAAATTTCACAATTTATAATTGAACAATAAAATGTAGATTTATCGTAAAAAAGTGCATTTTATCGAAGATTTTGTTATATTTGTCGATAAAATAGGCTTAAAATGTCCCGAATCAAATATCAAATATTGATATTTTTTGTCTTTTTCTTTACGCTATCTCATGCTCAAAATTTGAGCGATGAAGAATATCTTGATAAAAACAGAATAGTAACTTTATTAGATAATGCAGGTAGCGAAGAGAATGAGGGACGCTATTATGATGCCATAAAATCGCTTAATCAAGCGTTAAATGTTGCAGAACAAATAAAAGATAGCACCAACCAAGGTATCATTCTTTCTCAATTAGCCAATCTAAATTATATAGTAGGCGAAACTACCATTGCAGATCATCAGATATACAAAGCCATTGATATACAATATAATATTGATGACGAAGTGAATCTTGCTTATTCAAGATTCGTTTTAGGTCTAATATTTTTAGGTAAACAAGAATATAATGAAGCACTAGGCTATTTCACTTCAGCTACAAATATTTTTCAACAAGAGAATCTCAACGAATTAGTTGCTGAAGTCTCGGTAAGCCAAGCAAAATCTTATATAGGCTTAAATGATCTCGATCAAGCCAATGTTTATTTAGATAAAGCCATTGTTTTATCAAGTAAGTACGATGCTCCAAGTATTGAAAGTGCGGCATTACATCTTAGTGCTTCCATTGCACTAAAACAAAATAAACTGCCTAAAGCCTTACGAAAAGTTAATTCAGGATTTGAATTAGCCAAAAGTGAAAATCATTTAAAAAATATGAGCGAAGGCTATCGCATTCTAAGTGAAATTCATACGGCTAATGGTAACCACGAAAAAGCAAACGAGAATTTGCGTGCTCATATTAAACTAAAAGACTCAATTCTCTCTATAAAATATGCCAATTTAGAACCCGAAAAGCAAGCCCAGCTTAGTTTAGGAAATGATGATGCAGTTATTGAACATCAAGCTGAAGAAATTAAAGAAAAGAACGAAGCAACAAGTATGAGTAGATTAACCACTATTCTTAGTGTTGCATTAATCACTATTCTTTCGCTACTCACACTTTCATTATATAAGAATAACAACATTAGGCTTAAGACCAATAATATGTTGTATAAGAAAAATGAAGAATTATTAACTGAGAAAGAACGGGCAGAAATCGCTGCTAAAACAAAAGCAAATTTCTTGTCAACCGTTACACATGAATTACGCACGCCATTATATGCTGTAACCGGTTTAACCAATATGCTAATGGAAGAAAATCCTAAGCCGGCACAAATGCAGCACCTAAAATCATTAAAGTTTTCTGGAGATTATTTATTAACCTTCATTAATGATATTCTTCAGATCAATAAAATTGAAGCAAACAAAGTAGAATTAGATCCAGAAATTTTTAACCTTAAGCATAAGACCGAAAATGTAATCGCAGCATTAAATAATCAAGCGATAGACAATAACGTGGCCATTCATTTCGAATATGATAAAAATCTACCCGAAGTATTTGATGGTGATCAACTAAAGATTTCTCAAATCTTGATTAATCTTATAGGCAACTCTATTAAATTCACTAAGGATGGAGACATTTGGGTACGTGTTTATAAAGTAAGTAAGAACAAATCAAAGTTTGGTATAAGACTTGAAGTTGAAGATAATGGTATAGGAATAAGTAAAGAAAAACAGCAAAACATGTTTGAAAGTTTTTCTCAAGGATCTGTACAAATTAACCGAAAATATGGTGGTACGGGATTAGGCCTTTCTATTGTAAAAGGTTTGGTAGACATACTAAAAGGCAAAATTTATTTACAAAGTGAATTGGGTAAAGGCACAACATTCTTTGTAGAAATCCCACTTACCGAATCAAGTAAAAAAGTAAAAGAACAATCAAATACAAGTATAACAGATAAATTAAACGAATTAGATTTAAACAACGTGAACATTTTAGTAGTAGAAGACAACAAGATCAATCAAATGATCACTAAAAAGATTCTTACTAAGATGAACTTAAATTGCGACATTGTCGACAATGGTGAAGATGCGGTTGAGCAGGTAAAAGACGTCACTTATGATGTAGTGCTAATGGATATTCATATGCCAGGCATAAGTGGAATTGAAGCTACCAAGCGCATTAGAAAATTTGACAAGGAGCTTACAATTTTTGCCCTTACTGCCGTTACATTAGAAGACAAAATGCATGAGTTTGATGAAGCTGGTTTTAATGATATTATATCAAAACCATTCAAGCAAGAAGATTTTGAAAAGAAATTATTTGCTGCTTTGTCAAAAGGGAAAGTTTCAGCTTAGTTAGTGTTTTACAAACTGTGTTATTAGTCCATTGAATTCTTCTGTTCCCTCAGAAAATCTCATTTCAATTGGTATATAATAAAGTTTACCAGCGTCTATTTTTTGATGTAGACGCCAGAAGTCCTTTTCAGTGGTTAAAACGAGTTCTTTCGAATTAATCAACGCAATTTCCGAATCCGTAAAATTGTGATGATCGCCAAATTCCAGGTGATCAAACTTCAAATCCTGAGACTTCAAATAGTTCTTTAGCGGCTCTGCATAAGCTATACCAGTAACTAAAGTAAAATTAGCATTTCTTAATTCTTCCAATGGCTTAGACCCTATTTCAGATTCAAGCATCGACATATAAACAATAGAACTAAAAAACACGTTTTGTGTTTGAGTAAGTGATAACTTTTTTACTATGCTCTTTTTGTCTTCCAAGCTTAAATCTTGAGGGCATTTCGTAACGACAATTATTTGAGCACGTTTGGCGCCAGAAATGGGCTCTCTTAAATCGCCAGTTGGTAATAAAATATCGTTCGTATATAATCTGTGATAAGATGTTAATAAGATATTTAACCCAGCATTAACTTTTCTATGCTGAAATGCATCATCGAGTAAAATAACGTCAAGTTTAGAACGTCTCTCAATTAAATTGGCAATACCGCGCTGTCTATTGGCATCGACACTAACGGTAACATTGTTAAATTTTTGGTGTAGTTGCAACGGTTCATCACCAATAGTTTCAATAGAGGCCGTTTTATCAGCAATTCTAAATCCTTTTGTCTTTCTTTTGTAACCACGACTTAAGGTTGCAATGCTATAATTTTTTTTAAGCAATCTTATAAGATACTCTATCATTGGCGTTTTACCCGTTCCCCCTACACTAAGATTGCCAACGCAAATTATGGGCAGTTCATAAGACTTTGAAGAACATATCTTTACATCATAAAGTTTATTACGCCACCACGTAATGATATAATAAACTGGCACAAAAATGATGAGTATGTTTCGAATCAGTTTCACCCAACGAAAGTAATTATTTTATATTTGTTTAATTCTAAAATGCAATTTATGATTATTAAAGATGTAATAAATCATTTAGAAGCTTTAGCACCTTTAGCCTATGCCGAAGATTTTGATAATGTAGGACTTTTGGTTGGCGATAAAAATACTAAAGTTAAAGGTATATTGGTAACCTTAGATACGCTTGAGTCTGTTGTTGACGAAGCCATTAAAAGCAAATGCAATCTCATTGTAAGTTTTCATCCTATAATATTTAAAGGCTTAAAAAAAATTACTGGACAATCTTATGTTGAACGTGTCGTACTAAAAGCCATTAAAAATGATATTGCTATTTATGCTATTCATACAGCATTAGACAATGCATTGCAAGGCGTTAATGCCATGATGTGCAAAAAATTAGGACTTATAAACCAACACATATTAGTTCCTCAAGCAGGAACAATTAAAAAATTAACAACTTACGTTCCCAAAACCAAGATTATTAAGGTAAGAGATAAGCTGTTTGAAGCAGGTGCTGGCAACATTGGCAATTATAGTCATTGCAGTTTTAATGTTGAGGGTATTGGTACGTTTAATGGTAATGTTGAGAGTAATCCTACTGTTGGTGAAAAAGGGCAAACCCAGCATGAAGAAGAAATTAAGCTAACTGTAACCTTTGCGAAGCATCTTGAATCAAAAATATTACAAGCACTCTTTAAATGGCATCCTTATGAAGAGGTCGCATTTGAAGTCATTGACTTAGAAAATAAAAACCAGCATATTGGAATGGGAATGGTCGGACAATTCAAAAAACCAATGAAAGAAAGAGCCTTTCTAAATCTCCTAAAAAAGACATTTAAATCAGTTGTTGTTCGCCACTCTGAATTTACACGAAAAGAAGTTTCTAAAGTCGCCGTATTGGGTGGTTCAGGTAGTTTTGCCATTGAAGCTGCAAAAAGCTGTGGTGCAGATGCTTATGTAACTTCCGATTTAAAATATCACGATTTCTTTAGTGCAGAAAACCAAATACTTTTAGCAGATATTGGGCACTACGAAAGCGAACAGTATACAAAAAACCTAATAGCCTCGTATCTTAAGAAAAAAATTCCTAATTTTGCAATCATTTTATCAAAGACCAAAACCAATCCTGTAAAGTACTTTTAAAACATGGCAAAAAAGAAAGAAGTTTCTGTAGAAGATAGATTAAGAGCATTGTACGATTTGCAATTAATAGATTCTAGAGTAGACGAAATTAGAAATGTACGAGGCGAATTACCTTTAGAAGTTAGAGATCTTGAAGATGAAGTTGAAGGATTAAATACAAGAGTAGATAAGCTTAACGAAGGTGTTGCTGATCTAGAAGAGCAGATTAAATCTAAGAAAAATCTTATTGAGGAGGCTAAAGTGCTGATTAAAAAGTACGCCGAGCAACAAAAAAATGTAAGAAATAATAGAGAATTTAATTCGCTGTCTAAAGAAGTTGAATATCAGGAACTAGAAATTCAATTGTCCGAAAAGCACATCAAAGAGTATAAGGCACAGATTGAGCAAAAAAATGAAGTGATCTCTGAAACTAAAGAGCGCTTAAAAGAACGTGAAGAGCATTTAAAGCACAAAAAAGGTGAATTAGATGCCATCATGTCCGAAACAGAAAAAGAAGAAAAAGCGCTTCTTGAAAAATCTGAAACTTATAAAAAGCAAATTGAAGAACGTTTAGTCATTGCCTATAGTCGTATACGCAACAATGTTAAGAATGGCTTAGCAGTAGTGGCCATAGAACGTGGTGCTTCGGGAGGTTCTTTTTTCACTATACCACCTCAGGTACAAATGGAAATTGCCTCACGTAAAAAAATCATTACAGATGAGCATAGTGGTAGGATTTTAGTGGATGCTGAGCTTGCCGAAGAGGAAAAAGCGAAAATGGAAAAGCTGTTTTCTAAACTATAAAATTTCAAGCCCTTCAATTATGAAGGGTTTTTTATTTAACTTCATTTTATAAATAGAAAAATTAAGGATTCGTAATTTTGCACGTCTACACACAAAACCTTGTTAAAATGAAAAAAATTGCATTTCTCTTCATTCTATTTCTATTTATAAGTTGTGAAAATCAAGCACAACAAAATGCCGAACAGCTAGCTGTTCAAAATGCAGATCCTATTGAAGTCCCTTTAGAAAATGGATTGGCTAAAGCTTACTTTGCATCTGGTTGTTTTTGGTGCGTAGAAGCCGTTTACGAAAGTGTGAAGGGCGTAAAAGAATCTATTAGTGGGTATGCAGGTGGCTTTACAGATAATCCAACTTACCAATTAAGTAATACTGGTAGAACGGGTCATGCCGAAGCGGTAGAAATAATTTATGACCCCAATGTTGTAGATTTTTCAACCTTGGTTGATGTGTATTTTGGATCACAAGATCCTACTCAGGTTAATGGTCAAGGGCCAGATAAAGGATCACAATATCGTTCGATAATTTTTTATCAAAATGACGAACAAAAACAAATCATTCTTGACAAAAAAGAAGCACTAGCTAAAAAGTTAAATGCTAAAATTGCCGCAGAAGTATATCCTTTTTTGAAATTTTGGGTTGCTGAAGCCTATCATCAAGATTTTGAAAAGCGAAATCCTAATCAGCCTTATGTACGTGCAGTTTCAATTCCACGTCTTAAAAGGTTTCAGGCTAAATTTCCACATTTATTAAAAGAAAACCATTAAACAAATGACAAGACCAACCTTAATATTATTAGTATCACTTTTAATCTTTTCCTGTAAAAAGGAAAAAGAACAAGTCGATAATAAAACCGACGACTTATCGATTACTGAGAAGATAGCGAATGCCCATGGTTATGATAAATGGCCATTAGTAGAAACATTTCAATTTACGTTTGGAGTTGCTATTGAAGACCCTAACAGTGGTCGTTCTTGGATATGGAATCCTAAATCCAATGATATTACTTTAACCACCACAACCGATTCCATTTCATATAATAGAAATTCGATGGATAGTCTTGCCATACAAGCAGATCGTGCGTTTATAAATGACAAATTCTGGGCACTTATTCCATTTCAATTGGTTTGGGATGAAGGGACAACCATATCACCAGTAGAAGAATCTATTTCTCCAGTAAAGCAAGACACGCTAAGTAAAATAAGTATAGTTTATGGCAATGAAGGTGGTTATACACCTGGTGACGCCTACGATATTTACTTTGATAAAGATTATATAATCCGAGAATGGAGTTTCAGAAAAGGCAATAGTGAAGAACCATCATTATCAAATACTTTTGAATCTTATAGTGATTATAACGGATTGAAAGTTGCACAAGATCATATTTTTGCAGGAAGCGGTAGAAACCTTCTAATTCGAAATGTAAAGGTTGCACTCGCCAAATAATTGACAACCTTTCTCTGTATGTTTCCAATCAAATTTCGCTATTTTTGAGTCTAAACAAATAGCAAGACCTTGTCAGACTACCAACTTGGCTTAGAATTCGCTAAACAGAAAGATCGTCATGATCCTTTAGCGTCCTACAGAGATAAGTTCTACATACCAAAAGATCAATATGGAAATGATCTCGTTTACCTCTGCGGTAATTCACTAGGATTACAACCTAAATCAACACAAGATTACATTAATCAAGAATTAAAAGACTGGGCAGAACTAGGTGTTGAAGGCCATTTGGAAGCCAAAAACCCTTGGATGCCATACCATGAATTCCTTACCCAAACCATGGCCAACGTAGTGGGTGCCAAACCAATAGAAGTAGTCACTATGAATACCTTAACAGCTAATCTCCATTTTATGATGGTGTCTTTTTATCAACCTACAAAAGAACGTTACAAAATTGTAATTGAAAGTGACGCCTTCCCTTCTGATAAATATGCCGTAGAATCGCAATTGAGACATCATGGTTTTGACCATAACGAAGGATTGATACAATGGCAACCTCGCCAAGGAGAAGAGCTGTTACAATATGAAGATTTAGAGACAATTCTTAAGGAGCATGGTCATGAAATTGCGTTAATCCTTATAGGGAATGTTAACTATTACACTGGTCAGTTTTTCGACATGAAACGAATCACCCAATTAGGTCATGGCCATGGATGTAAAGTAGGATTCGATTGTGCGCATGGCGCTGGAAATGTAAAGCTAGACCTGCATGACTCGGGAGCCGATTTTGCCGTATGGTGTTCTTATAAATATTTGAATTCTGGTCCAGGAAGTTTATCTGGTTGTTTTGTGCACGAACGTCATGCTCATGATGAAACACTTAACCGTTTTACAGGTTGGTGGAGTCATAATAAAACAACACGTTTTAATATGCGTCATGAGTTTGATGTATTGCCTGGTGCAGAAGGTTGGCAACTGAGCAATCCGCCAATTTTATCATTGGCTGCAATTAGAGCATCTTTAGATATTTTTGATGAAGTTGGTATAGATAATTTGGTAAAAAAGGCGAAAGATTTAACCGGCTATTTTGAATTTTTGTTGAATTCAATAGGAAAGGAAACTATTCGCATCATAACACCTTCAGATCCGTACCAACGTGGCTGCCAATTATCAATACAAGTAAAACAAGCTGATAAATCTCTTCATGAAAAATTAACCAGAGCTGGTGTGATATCAGATTGGCGTGAACCCGATGTGATTCGGTGTGCACCTGTACCTTTGTACAATAGTTTTGAAGACGTCTATCAAATGGTCGAACGATTGAAAAAAATAGTAAATGGCTAAAAAAGAAAACATTCTTATTATAGGTGCCGGACTCTGCGGTTCCCTCCTCGCCCTGCGTCTTGGCCAACGTGGTTATAATGTGGCTGTATACGAAATGCGCCCAGATTTGCGTAAGGTGGATATTAGTGCTGGTCGATCAATTAATTTGGCATTTTCAGATCGCGGTATAAAAGCTATGACATTAGTAGGTCTACAAGATAAAGTAAAGCCGCTCTGCATTCCAATGAATGGCCGTATGCTTCACGATAAAGATGGCGATACGTACCTATCAAAATATAGTGGTCGGGATCATGAATATATTAATTCAATCTCAAGAGGTGAACTTACATCATTGCTCATGACCGAAGCAGAGAAATTAGATAATGTTTCGATTTACTTTAATAGAAAATGCAAACACATTGACTTTGAGAAAACTACTGCCACTTTTGTAGAGTTTGATACCAAAAAAGAGTTTATAGAAGATGCTGATATCATTATAGGAACAGATGGTGCTGGCTCCGCCTTACGCCGTAGTTATTACCTTGGTAAGAAGTTTTTATTTAGCTTCTCTCAGAATTTTTTAACACACGGCTATAAAGAATTGACGATTTTACCTACTGAAGATGGCGGCTACAAAACCTATAAAAACGCACTCCATATATGGCCCAGAGGTGAATTTATGTTAATCGCCTTGCCCAACTTAGACGGTAGTTTTACGGTGACTTTATTTTTAAGTTATGACGAAGGCGAATACAATTTTAATAATCTTACCACAGCCGAAATCGTTACTGAATTTTTTGAGAAAGAATTTCCTGATGCGTTAGAGCTTATGCCAAATTTGGTAGACGATTTCTTTGAAAACCCAACAGCGCCATTAGGTACTGTAAAATGTTCCCCATGGCATTATAAAGGGAATACCCTGTTAATGGGTGATGCAGCACATGCCATCGTACCGTTTTATGGTCAAGGTATGAATGCTTCATTTGAAGACGTGGTTGTATTTGATAGGTGCTTAAACCAACACAAAGGCGATTGGGAAACTACGTTTAAGACGTATGAAAAAATGCGTAAAAAAGACACCGATGCTATTGCCGATTTAGCGATAGATAATTTTCATGAAATGAAAGATCATGTGGCCAATCCTATGTTTCAAGAAAAGAGAAAACTGGAAATGGCGTTGGAAGAAAATTTCCCTGATGACTATTCTTCTAAATATTCTTTGGTGACCTTTAATGAAGATATAGGCTATCGCGAAGCGATGCTTAAAGGTCGTGCACAAGACAAGGCCATATTGAATATGATTGCTGACGAAGAAATTGATGTGAAGGAAGACTTAAAAGCGATACTAGAAAAAATAAAAGCCGAAACAGCAGATGTCTTAGAAGACGACAGAATTGCGGGCTTAAAGTAATATGAATGTCACCTCGAGCGCAGTCGAGAGGTCTCGACTGCGCTCGACCTGACAAAAAAATTAATAGCATGAATAATAAAGTAACACCAAGAGGCGCCTATCCACATACCAGACGTGCTGGCGATTTTATTTTTGTTTCTGGCACCAGTTCTCGAAGACCAGACAATACTATTGCAGGCGTCGATATTATTGATGAAATGGGCACAAAACGTTTGAATATTGAGGTACAAACTCGTGAAGTACTTCATAATATTTCTAAAAACTTGGAAAAAGCTGGAGCTACTATGAGCGATGTGGTAGATGTAACGTCTTTCCTAGTTAATATGAACGACTTTGCGGGTTATAATAAGGCCTATGCCGAATTCTTTAATGCTGAAACTGGTCCGGCACGAACAACAGTGGCGGTACATCAATTACCACATCCCGATCTGGTGGTCGAAATAAAAGTGATGGCCTATAAACCAGTGTAATAGTATTTTGTAACTTTTATCGTACAAATTGTACAAATAAATTAATACATTTAATCACTAACCTCAATCCAACCAAGACTTGATCGTTTTAGCATTGCTATTGCCATGATCAATTTCTTTCGCCGTATTAAACAATCTTTATTGTCTCAAAACAAATTTAGTAAGTACCTCCTTTATGCCATAGGCGAGATTCTCTTGGTGATGATCGGCATTCTATTAGCCTTACAGGTCAACAATTGGAACGACAATCGAAAAGCAAGACAACAGGAAAAAAGTATCCTGGAGAAGGTTAATGTCGATCTAAAAGCCAATCTAAAGGAAATAAAAGGTGTAAATAATATTACCCAGTTAAGGCTCAATGCCTGCAAGACCATTCTAAATTATTTTGATGAAAAAAAATCAGTAGATGATAGTTTAAAGCTAAGTTTTGAATTGATCAACAATGATGACCTGTTCAATAATGCCAATACCACTTATAAATACATTGAAAACCAAGGTATGAATGTATTGAGCAACGACTCTCTTCAAGCCAAAATTACATGGATGTACGAGAGACACTTCAAGAACATTAGCAATAGGGAAAATAAAAATTGGCAAATCGTCTTAAATAACTTAAGGCCTATAATGGATCCCCTTTTCGAATCTACAGAGATTCAACAATCCTTTTACGGTTGGGAATATGCCCTCAATAACCCTCTAAATTATGACGCTCTTACTACAAATGTTCATTTCAGGAATATCATTATCCGGCTTCAAAATTATTTGATGATAAGATCCCATTGGCAACGTGATACCTTAAAAGAACTTGAAAATTTAATTAGCGAGTTAGAAATAGAAATCTCTGGAATGTAACACAATGTATAATGATCAAATTCTTTCGTAAAATACGATATCAACTTATGAGTGAAAATAAAACAGGTAAATACGTTAAATACGCCATTGGTGAGATTCTCCTTGTGGTTATTGGAATTCTAATTGCATTACAAGTAAATAATTGGAATGAATCACGGCAAAAACGATTAAAAGAGAAAACCGTACTCACTGCAATACACAAAGAATTTTCCGAGAATAAAAAACAACTGGATACCGTCGTGTCATATCATAGTATGGCTAAACAAAGTTGCGAGAAACTCATTGCCATGTTTCCAATAGATGTTAAAACCAACAATCTCGATTCTATTGGCAAGCACGTTTACAATACATTGAGCCACTATACTTTTAATCCAGCCAATGGTTCGTTTAAAGGTTTAATAAACACCTCATCATTAGATGTCATTAGTAACAATGAATTACGTGAAATACTTGTGTCCTGGAATGATCTGGTTTTAGATTATCAAGAAGACGAAGAAGTAGGAAAAAGCATTGTTCAAAACCACTTAGATCCACTATTTGCAAAAAACATAGATTTTAATATGAATTTTGACGATGAACGCAATAAACTGGACATGTTGGAGTCTCTAGAATTTGAATATAATATTAAATTAAGATTATTGAGTTTAAACGACATTTTAGAAGGCTATGAATTTGACCAATTAGAGAATTCATTAAATAGAATAATAGAATTAACATCATCACAATCAGAATGATCAAATTCTTCCGTAAAATACGATACAACCTTATGAGTGAGAACAAAACATCCAAATACTTTAAATATGCCATAGGTGAGATACTTCTCGTTGTTCTTGGAATATTAATAGCCCTTCAGATCAATAATTGGAATCAAAACCGAATAGAAAATAACGAAGAAAAAGAAGTAATTACTAAGCTTCACAATGACTTTATTGAAAACAAGAAAATTCTAAATGAATATTTAATTGAAATAACCGCAGAAATTAATGCACAAACAACATTATTAAACCTCATCGGATTACCTAAAGAAGAACTTTCTAAGCACAATTTAGATAGTTTGTTTTTTGCATCTCTATCAGCCAGTGAATTTGCTTTTGCTGATAACACGCTCAAAAACATTATGCAAAGTGGTCGTTTGAATCTATTAAAAAATGAAGAAATTACTGATTTACTTTATAAATGGAATGCGCTCTCAGAAATAAGAAATATGCGCTTATTAAAACTAGATGATTGGACGAATAATCACCTTTTAATTTATCTGCTTCCTAAAATTTCATTCAAGGAAATGGACGCCACTGGAAATTTGAAATGGGCCGGAAAATCTAGAATAAAACCAGATTACTATCCCCTATTTCAAGAAATAATTTTTGAAAATAATTTGGACAATAGTCTATGGTATCATCAGCAAGTTTTAGATCGATGTTTAGAAACAGACAAACTAATCGATCAGATTATTGAAGCTACGAAGAACAATGATTAAATTCTTCAAACAAATACATTAAATTTACACTGTGAACATTCAAAACTATATTAACGGCCAATTTGTAGATCCTATACAAGCCAATTGGCTAGATAACTACTGCCCGGCAAATGGTGAAGTGTATAGTCAAATTCCCAACTCATCTAAAGAAGACGTAGATACAGCTTATATGGCAGCAAAAGCCGCCTTCCCTAGTTGGTCAAATACAACTTTGGAAGAACGAAGTCGTATCATGCTTAAAGTTTCTGAGCTCATAGAAACCAATTTAGATAGACTCGCTGAGGCTGAAAGTAAAGATAATGGCAAACCTATTTGGTTAGCAAAAGCTGTAGATATTCCCAGAGCGTCAAGCAACTTCAGATTTTTTGCCAATGCCATTACCCAATTTGCTAGTGAAAGCCATGAGAGTGTCGGACAGAATGCCGTGAATTATACCTTACGCCAACCGATTGGTGTGGTTGGTTGTATTTCACCATGGAATCTCCCACTCTATCTCTTCACCTGGAAGATCGCTCCTGCTATAGCAGCAGGAAATTGTGTCGTTGCCAAACCAAGCGAAGTTACACCCATGACTGCCTATCTTTTGGGCGAAATATGTACTGAAGCTGGTTTGCCCAAAGGCGTTTTAAATATTGTTCATGGTCTTGGTACCGCAGCTGGTCAGGCCATTGTTGAACATCCAGAAATAAAGGCCATTAGTTTTACTGGAGGTACAGCCACTGGTGAACATATTGCCAGAACAGCCGCGCCTATGTTCAAGAAATTATCTTTAGAACTCGGTGGTAAAAACCCTAACATCATCTTTGCAGATTGCGATTATGAAGATATGCTTAAAACTACAGTGCGCTCCTCCTTTGCCAATCAAGGACAAATTTGTTTGTGTGGAAGCCGCATTTTTGTGGAAGCTTCACTTTACGATCAATTCAAAAAAGATTTTATAAACGCTGTTAAAAAGCAAATAGTAGGGTATCCTTCGGAAGAGAAAACCAAAATAGGTGCATTGGTTTCTAAAGAACATTTAGAAAAAGTGTTGAACTATGTCAATATTGCTAAAGAAGAAGATGGAAAAGTACTCTACGGCGGTAATCAGTTGACCATTGAAGGTTATGAAAGTGGATACTACATGGAGCCAACCATCATAGAAGTGCCAACAGATGAATGTCGAATAAACCAAGAAGAAGTCTTCGGACCTATAGTTACCATAATGCCTTTTAAAACAGAAAACGAAGTTTTGGAGATGGCCAATAAAGTGAAGTATGGACTTTCAGCTACATTATGGACAAACGACTTGAAGCGCACCATGCGCATGACCAAGCAAATACAAGCTGGAATTATTTGGGTCAATACATGGCTCATGCGTGATCTGCGCACCCCTTTTGGCGGTGTAAAAGATTCTGGTGTTGGTCGTGAAGGTGGATTTGAGGCCTTACGATTTTTTACCGAACCTAAGAACGTGTGTATTAAATACTAATTTAATGTCACCTCGAGCGCAGTCGAGAGGTCCTTATGAAAACTTACTACGTCTATATATTACAGTGCTCTGACAATTTGCTTTATACAGGAATTACCAATACATTAGAAAGACGATTAGACGAGCATAATAAAGACCTAAATAAATCTTGTTTTACATATAAAAGAAGACCTTTAAAACTAATTTTTAGTGAAGCTTTTAATGAAGTAGAACAGGCCATCTATTTTGAAAATAAAATTAAAAAATGGAGTGCAAAAAAGAAACTTGCTTTAGCTAATGGCGAATTTGATATGCTGCAAATACTAGCTGAATGCAGAAATGCAACGCATTCAAAATATAAGCCAGAAACTAAGTAGGTATCGACTGCGCTCGACCAGACAAGACATATGGATTTAAAACTCAACAATAAAAACGCCTTGGTTTGTGGTAGCACACAAGGGATAGGAAAAGCCACAGCCTTTACTCTGGCCGAGGAAGGTGTGAATGTAACACTTGTTGCCAGAAATGAAGAAAAGCTGAAAGAGGTTTTGGCAGAATTGCCTACTCACAGAACACACAATTATATTGTTGCAGATTTTTCTAATCCCACAGAACTAGAATCAAAAATGCATGGCAAAGGACAGTACCACATTTTAGTAAACAATACTGGTGGCCCAAAAAGCGGTTTAATAAGTTCTGCTTCTTTAGAAGAATTTACCAGTGCATTTCAAATGCATATAATTTGTAATCACATATTGGTACAAGCTTGTTTACCGTTTATGAAATCTGAAGGATATGGACGTATAATAAACGTCATCTCAACTTCAGTTAAAGAACCCATACCTGGATTAGGTGTGAGTAATACCATTAGAAATGCGGTAGCAAATTGGGCGAAAACATTGGCTGGCGAATTGGGTCAATTTGGCGTCACTGTAAATAATGTGCTTCCAGGATTTACCGATACAGCACGTTTAGACCAAATTATTAAAGTAAAAGCAGAACGCGAAGGCACCACGGAGGCAGAAATGACCGAAATCATGAAAAATTATGTCCCAGCAAAACGCTTTGCAAAACCAGAAGAGACTGCTAATGCTATTACTTTTTTAGCAAGTGAGGCCGCGAGTTATATTAACGGTATTAACCTACCTGTTGATGGCGGTCGAACAAAATCTTTGTAACTTTAATGAATAAATCTTAGAGACATGAGTAAACTATATCCTCCAGTTAATTTTAAAGCTTGGATTGATGAACACAGGCATTTACTTAAGCCACCTGTTGGCAATAAAGTAGTTTGGAAAAATGGTGATTTTATTGTGATGGTTGTAGGAGGTCCTAATAGTAGAAAGGATTATCATTACAACGAAACACCAGAATTTTTCTATCAGGTGGAAGGCGACATTACTTTAAAGGTTATCGATAAGGGAACTCCTAAAGATATTCATATAAAGGAAGGCGAAATTTTCTTATTACCACCTAAAGTACCACATTCACCTCAACGTGGACCAAATACAGTGGGTTTAGTTATCGAATATCCTAGAGATAAAGGCGTACAAGATGCCTTGTTATGGTTCTGCGAAAATTGCACCACCAAATTGTATGAAGAAGATTTTACTTTGGATAATATTGAAACCGATATGCCTGGTATTTTTGATCGGTATTATAGCGATCAAGAAAAGCGTTCTTGCCCAAATTGCGGTGAGGTTATGCAACCGCCTCAAAAAGTGCAATTAGAAGAAGATTAAATGGCACGTAAACTTCGAATAAATGGTCATTCACACTTATTGCCTTATCCTGAGGAAATTCCTCAGTTTATGAAGGATAAGGGCATCTTTTGGGTAGATAAGGACCGAAAATATATGCTCCAAAAAGATTGGAGTCGCCCAGTAACGGATTCTAGTTTCTTCCTTGATGACAAACTAGAATGGATGGATCATTTTAAAATTGACCATGCCGTTGTATTAAACCTATCTCAGCTTTACGGTAATGGGTTGCGTTTAGAAGAAATGAAACAAGCCTTAAGATTTCAAAACGATTTTAATGCCAAAATTCAACGTGAAAACCCAAGTAAATTTACCTGTGGTTTTGTAGTGCATCCGGGCTTTGTAAGGGGTGCTTGTTGGGAAATAGAGCGTTGTGTTGAAGTTTTAGGTATGCGCTTATTGTGTTTACCAACACACTATATGGACACTATAGGTACCTGGAGATGTATTTTTGATGAAGAGAACGAACCTATTTTTGAATTAGCCGATAAGTATAATCTAGCTGTTGAAATTCATCCTTACGATGGTGAAAAATTTATCAAGCTAGAAAATACCTCATGGCGTTTTCACCTTATTTGGATGTTGGCACAGTGTGCAGATGCCTATCATTTCTTATCACTTAACGGATACTATGAAAAATATCCAAATATGAGAGTATGTTTTGCTCATGGTGGACAACTTGCTCAAATAAATTTAGGGCGACGCATTCAAGGCTTTGATGGCAGACCAGATTTATTTGAAGGTGATGTGCATCCTAGAAAAGCCGTCGGACATAAAAATATATTCTTCGATTCATTAGTACATGATACGGGTTCGTTAGAATTGTTAATCAAAAATCAAACTTCAAAGCAAGTGATTCTTGGTCTTGATGATCCTTATCCACTAGGCGAAATGGAAAGTGAAAAACAGTCTTCTTATCCTGGTAAAATATTAGATTTGGCCATTGAGCGTGAGATTATTACCGAAGACGAACGTGATGCCATGTGGCAAGACAACATTTTGCAGTGGCTGTTTGGCGAAGATGAAAAAGAGAAAGAAAATCTTATTAACAGAATTTTAAACTAATGAATTTTATCCCAGATGATATAGATAATTATGTGGTTGCACATTCTGAAAATGAACCACAATTATTGCAAGAACTCAATAGAGAAACCTATCAAAAAATACTTCAACCTCGTATGTTGAGTGGCCATTTCCAAGGGCGTGTGCTTAGTATGATTTCGAAACTTGTTAATCCAAAATCAATTTTAGAAATAGGCACATATACAGGATATTCTGCTATTTGTTTGGCAGAAGGATTAAAAGCAGATGGCCAGTTGCATACTATTGATATTAATGAAGAACTGCACGATCTTCAACGTCGTTACTTTGAAAAATCAGGATATGGTAATCAAATTAAACAATACACTGGCAATGCATTAGAAATTATACCTGACCTTAATATTCAATTCGATTTGGTTTTTATTGATGCCGACAAAGAAAATTATGCCAATTATTTTCATGCTGTTATTGATAAGCTCAATACGGGAGGTCTCATTATTTCTGACAATGTATTGTGGAGTGGCAAGGTGATTCAAAAAGTTGAGGAAAGTGATGTTGATACCCTTGGTTTAATCAAATACAATACACTTTTGAATGAAGATGACCGTGTTGAAACTGTTGTACTTCCTATACGTGATGGTTTATCTTTGAGTCGCAAGAAATAAGTTAGATAATTTAGATTGGACTAAGTAATATCGTCTATAACTTTCGCTTTACAGAACCACCAAAGTCTTCTAGACCGTCTTTTACTTTGCCAATTTCTTTATTGACATCTTTAAGCACATCAGTATCAATACCTTGCTTTTCTGCACTTTTGGTGATTTCGTATTTTATTTCATTGGTGGCATTTTTTAAAGTTTTCATGCCTTTACCCAAGCCTCTGGCGATATCAGGAATTTTATCTGCTCCAAACACCATAATCACAATAAACAATATGAATGCTATTTCTGCGCCGCTTATAAAGAGAAATGTCGCCTGTTGAATCATATTACAAAACTACTAATTTTAAATATTATAAACTGTTAAGCTAATCTTTATGTACTTCTAGATTCTTAATATATGCTTTATGTTTCTCTTTAAGAAACTCTATTATTTCCATATCTGATTTGTTATGGCATCTCGACTCAAAATTTAGATCTTCAGAACAGAAGTACCAAAATTCCATTTTGAACTCTTCAGGTACTGGATAAACAACAAAAAAATCTTCTTGTAGTCTATCTTTAATAGCATTTGTGAGCAATGTTTTTCGTTCTAAAAAGACGCGTTCTTTAAACTTCTCTGTCCTGCCAGAAACTTTGTTTAAAAATTTGTAGAAATTAAAGCTCAATCCGTTAAACCACTTGCCGTTGTGTGCATCAAAGTATCGTCTTTCATTCTGCGTGAGCGGTTTTCCAGTATATCCTGGAAGGCCTAAATCCCAAAAATTCAATGGTGCTTCAGCATCCGAATTAATCAAATCAGAACTTAAATCACCGGTAAGTATTTTACCAACTATAACATCATCAAGCACATTTATCTGTTCCTCTAAATATATTTTAATGGATTTGGTTTCAATATGCTGATTGGTCACTAATAATTCAATGTTTTTATACCTAACTGAAGTGACCATGATGGTATCTTGGTATTTAGCGGTCATTATAAACTGACCCGAAGCGTTAGTCGCTGTAAATCGATTAGAGGTTGTATTTATGATATGTATATTTTCTAAATCCCCTTCACCAATTAATTCACCTTGTAGTTGTACAGTTTGAGACCAGCCGGAAAAGCCAGTAATTATAAAAAAAAGTGTGAATATCTTCAGATTCATACATTAAAGAAAACCATTTCTAATGATTTTTATTTCGGCTAGCCTATAAATTTTTGTTAAATGATTTATCTAAATTTATGCCATGAAGCAATTATTATTAGCGAGTACCTCAACCGTATTTGGCTCAGCACCTTTAGAATACTTACTTGATGAATTATCTGAACACTTTAAACATACAGATGAGATCGTATTTATTCCATATGCCAGACCTGATGGCATCTCACATGAGCTCTACACCCAAAAGGTGAGCGAAGCATTTGGAAAAATTAATAAACAAGTAGTAGGCCTGCAGGAGTTTGAAAATCCTACCGAGGCCATTTCCAATGCCAAAGGCATATTTACTGGAGGAGGTAATACCTTCGTGCTCCTAGATCAACTTTATAAGCTCAATATACTCGAACACCTAAAACAGACGCTTCTAGCTGGCACCCCGTATTTAGGCACAAGTGCTGGAAGTAATATTGCAGGTCAAACCATCTCTACTACTAACGATATGCCAATTGTTTATCCGCCAAGTTTTGATGCTTTGGGATTAATTCCTTTCAACATCAATCCTCATTATCTAGATCCTATTCCGGGAAGTAAGCATATGGGAGAAACGCGCGAAACACGAATAAAAGAATTTCATAAATTCAATACTGAGACCGTGGTTGGTTTAAGAGAAGGAAGCTTTCTAAAAGTTAATGGACATCAAATTATTCTAAAGGGGACATTATCTGCACGAATTTTTCAATTTAATAGAAATCCAATCGAGGTTGATCCAGATACAGACTTATCAGACCTGGATTAATTTTTTTAGCAAAATGTGACGAATTTTAATTATTGGGGTCTTTTAATTAGTATTCACAACCTAATCACTTTCATCAATCTTTCGTATTTTTAGAAAGCTAAAGCATTAACTATGAGAAGAGGCGGAAATAAGATAAAACTATTAATTGGCGTTGGCATTGCGTTGTTTGCGGTTATAAAGTATTGTTCAAGCGCCGAAGTCAATCCTTATACTGGCGAAAAACAACATATTGCACTTAATGAAGAGCAAGAAATTGCCATGGGATTGCAAGCGGCTCCACAAATGGCTCAACAACATGGCGGATTATATCCTAACAACGAATATCAGGCTTTTGTAGATCAAGTTGGGCAACGTCTCGTAACTAATAGTATCGCAGGTGAGTCTAATTATAAATTTGATTTTCATTTACTGGCAGATCAACAGGCTATAAACGCCTTTGCATTACCAGGAGGACAGATTTTTATTACTTATGCACTTTTTTCCAAGCTACAGAACGAAGATCAATTAGCAGGAGTACTGGGTCATGAGATCGGTCATGTAGTCGGTCGACATTCTGCAGAACGAATGGCAAATCAAGGGTTAATGCAAGGTATTTTTAGCGGTGTTGCGGTGGCAATTGATCCAAATACCGCTCAAGGCGCTGCAGCTCTTGGACAAATGCTTAATATGCAATATGGTCGTGAAGACGAATTACAAAGTGATGATCTTGGTGTGAAATTTATGATGCAATCTGGCTATCAACCCGAAGAAATGATTGGTGTTATGGAAATACTCAAAGCAGCAGCAGGACCAAACAAAGTACCTGAACGTATGAGTACCCATCCCGATCCTGAAAATAGAAAAGAAAAAATTAAAGCGTCTATTGAAAGGTACAAAAGAGAACTGCAATAGAAAAAAGTCAAGCAAACTATAAATCCTGTGTATTCCACAGGATTTTGTTTTTATCTTTGCGCCAGCAATAACTATTCATGAACAAGAAAGTAATCTTAATGATCTTAGATGGTTGGGGCATTGCACCTAACCAAAAGGTATCGGCAGTTGATCAAGCAGATACCCCTTTTATTGATGGGCTTTACAACAAGTTTCCTCATGCGAGTTTGAGAACCGATGGCTTAAATGTAGGACTTCCTGAAGGTCAGATGGGAAACAGCGAAGTAGGCCATATGAATTTAGGTGCTGGTCGTATCGTTTATCAGGATTTAGTTAAAATAAATTTAGCTGTTAAAGACAAAACTTTACAACAAGAAACTACCTTGCTTAAAGCTTTTGAACTGGCTAAGACTCATAACAAAAATGTGCATTTATTGGGTTTATTAAGTGATGGTGGTGTACACTCTCATATTAATCACTTATTTGGTTTAATAGAAGCTGCCGATGACTTTGGATTAGAAAATGTATTTATCCATGCATTTACAGATGGGCGCGATGTTGATCCTAAATCAGGAATAGATTTTATTAGGTCTCTTGAAAATAAATTAGAGTCATCTAAAACCCAATTAGCTACCGTTTGTGGTCGTTACTACGCTATGGATAGAGATAAACGTTGGGAACGTG
>CAJHYL010000004.1_pt1 | contig 27949 bp, 24 predicted proteins | sample 9198761 | NCBI WGS metagenome assembly CAJHYL01 (sample SAMEA7708360, study PRJEB35096) | sediment metagenome | biome: marine neritic benthic zone biome [ENVO:01000025]; feature: sediment [ENVO:00002007]; material: shallow marine sediment [ENVO:03000034] sea grass bed [ENVO_01000059] ...
CTAAAACGTAATGTGCATCATAGTCCCAATAGATTTTAGCAGTACCACTGTTCAATAGCTCTTGAATTACAATCGATTCAGCTTTGTTTAAAGCGTTAAATCCAACAAATACATGAAACTTATTTTGATGGTTTTGCACATAGCTCTCTAAGTGCTCAACCGCCTCTCGATAAATTAAACCCTGATAGGCTACGCCATTTTGTTTAAGGCTTTTAGTGAACTGTGAATATAGCTCTAAGAGATTGCTCCAAAACATTAAGTAGTTAGAAATTAGTTCTGTTCTTTCACTATCAAGAAGCCAAGCATCTATTTTTTTAACAGCACTTAAATGATCGAATATTTTTGCGGATGGGACAAGGTAACGATCAATCTCATTAAAGTCTTGAAGTAAAACTGTGCCCCACTTACAAAACTTTTCAAAATCATCTATGCGTTCTGAATCATTGACGATTATGTATGACTCATAAAAATGAAAGAGTAACTCGGTTTGATTTATAGATCGTAATTGAGAAAGGGTTTCAATAAAATCCTCAATACTTAGAATAGATGGAACTAGTGTAGTTTGATTGGTAAGTTTGGATATTTCTTGTTTTAAGAAAAGGCCGGCACGCTTTGAGGGCAAGATAAAGGTCGTATTGGAAATATTTATAGATTGCGCCTGAAGATCTTTTAGTACGTGATTAATAAAACCTGCCATTCTATAAAAATAAAAAACGCTTCGGAAACCCGAAGCGTTTTTATATATATCGAAATCTTATAGATTAATTCTTAAGCGTAACTTCTACACGTCTGTTATTTTGTCTACCAGATCTAGTTTTGTTAGAATCTATAGGACGCGCTTCACCAAATCCTACAGCAGTTAATCTGTCTGCACTAATACCATTAGCTATTAAGTGATCTCTTACAGCGTTTGCTCTTCTATCAGACAATAACTGATTAGAGTTTTCACTACCTACGCTATCTGTATGACCTTCAATAGTAAAGTCAGCATTTGGATATTCTTTAAAGATTGCTACCATAGCTTCTAAAACAGGCATTGTTTCAGATTTGAAAGAAGCTTTACCTGTGTCAAATAAGATAGTTCTTGCATAGTTGTTAAGTGTCTCCATTACTTCTTCAGTAGGATTAACTTCTGGACAACCGTTATTAGCTACAGTACCAACTTCGTTAGGACATTGGTCATCTTTATCTAATACACCATCACCATCACTATCTGGCCAAGGGCAACCATTGTTAGCAGCAGGACCTGCTTCATTTGGACATTGGTCATCACCATCAGCAATACCGTCGCCATCAGCATCTGGACAACCAGCAAGTGCAGGTAAACCAGGTGTGTTTGGACAGTTATCACTAGGATCAGCAACACCGTCGCCATCGCTATCTGGACAGCCATTATACTCAGCTAAACCAGCTTCGTTTGGACAAGCATCTTCACTATCTTGGATGCCATCACCATCTGAATCAGGACAACCATTGAAAGCTTCTAAACCAGCAACTTCTGGACAAGCATCATCTTTATCATAAATGCCATCACCATCAGTATCTTTTCCGCCGAAACGCAAAGAAATACCTAGATTATGTTGCCAGTGCTTAGGTAAATAATCTTCAAAAGAGTGCTTATAGTTTGTTTGAGCAGTAATACCAAATTGATCGCTGAACCAATAGTTAACACCTAAAGTTCCATTAAGTGTACCAGCACCAATTTTCTCTACCCAAGTATAACCACCACCTACTCCTAAGAATGGATCAAATGTTTTCCATCCTAGGGCAGCACCTAAGTCATACTTAATAATACCGTTTGCAGCAATGTAAGATAAGTCTTCAACCTCAACCGAAGGGTTGCCTGGAACCTCGCCTACTTTTTCGATGCTATTCACAGATCCACCAATGCCAAAAGAGAAATTATCTCCTAGGTATCTAGAAAGTGTGAAATTTGATAAAACAGGGACGATATTCCAATGGTCATTAACATTAAAAAACTCATCAAAATAGTCACCTTGCGGAGCATTTTCACCTACAGGATAAAGGTCAACCGCATTAAACCCAACGGTAATTAACCAAGGGTTATTTTCGTCCTGTGCGTTAACGTTGTTAAATCCAATGACTAACAACAATACGAACATTAATCTGCTAAGATTTTTCATATTCAATAATTTAATTTTTAAGTGTTAATTGTAAGCAAAAGTAAGTTGTTAAATGTTATTAACAAAGACAAATATAGAAAAATATTGGATTTATGCTATTAAAACGTGCGTCTTTAAAAGGATTTTAAATGATTTCAAGATGTTTGCCAACCTTTATAAAAGCACTCACGCTTTTATCTAAATGTGCTTTTGTATGAGCGGCAGATAACTGCACCCTTATCCGCGCTTTGCCTTTAGGCACAACTGGGTAAAAGAATCCAATAACATACACGCCTTCTTCTAGCAACATATTGGCCATTTTTTGAGATAGCTTGGCATCGTAAAGCATCACAGGAACTATCGCCGAATCACCATCAACAATGTCAAAACCTGCCGCTTTCATTTGCTTTTTAAAATAAGTTGTATTTGATTCTAACGTATCGCGAAGCGAAGTATCATTAGCCAACAAATCAAAAACTTTAATAGATGCGCCAACAATAGAAGGCGCTAAAGAGTTTGAAAATAAATAAGGACGAGATCGTTGACGCAGCATTTCAATAATTTCTTTTTTTCCGGTTGTATAACCACCCATTGCGCCACCTAATGCTTTGCCTAATGTTCCAGTTATTATGTCGATTCGACCTAGCACATTTTTTTCTTCTAATGTCCCTCTTCCAGTTTTACCAATAAATCCAGCGGCATGACATTCATCAATCATTACCATCGCATCATATTTTTCGGCTAAATCGCAAATGGTATCTAAAGGTGCTAAAAGACCATCCATTGAAAACACACCATCAGTAACAATTATTTTGAAACGCGCACCATTAGCATTAGCATCTTGAAGTTGCTTTTCAAGATCTTCCATATCGTTATTTTTATAACGGTATCGGGCTGCTTTACACAAGCGAACGCCATCAATAATGGAGGCATGGTTAAGCGCATCTGAAATAATCGCATCTTCAGCTGTTAATAAGGGTTCAAACACACCACCATTAGCATCAAATGCAGCGGCATATAATATGGTGTCTTCAGTGCCGTAAAATTCTGCTATTCGTGCTTCAAGAGTTTTATGAATGTCTTGAGTGCCGCATATGAATCGAACCGACGACATGCCAAAACCATGAGTATCTAATGTGTCTTTAGCCGCCTGAACGACTTCTGGATGAGAAGAGAGGCCTAAGTAATTATTCGCACAAAAATTCAATACAGTTTCTCCTGTGTTTAATGTGATTTCTGCACCCTGAGCAGAGGTAATAATGCGCTCTTCTTTAAAGAGACCATTTTCCTTAATATTTTGAAGCTCTTTATTTAAATGATCTTTAATTTTTCCGTACATCGTAATTTGTTTTTGCAAAGTTAAATTTCTTTGACGTCTACAGTGTCATTAATGTAAACTAATATTCTTTTAACAACGTTAAAACCTAAACTCTCCATGGCACTGGCATAGCCATTCACTTGTGCAATATGTTCTTTTTTGAAAACACCCGTTTTATAGTCCAATACAATGGCTTGATTAGCTTTCAAAATGAGACGGTCGGGTTTTAGCAAATTACCATTACTTAAAATAAGTTCTCGTTCGTTATGAATTACATACTCTTGCGTAAAGTACCTGGCAAGTTGTGGATGCCTAATCACTTGAATAATTATCGGCTTTAAAATTAAGGTCTGTTCTTCAGAAAGCTGACCAGCTGTATGAAGTTCTGCAAAGGCAAAATCAACATCATGTTCACTTTTAATTAAGGCCATTATGGCATGTATCAAATTACCTTTTTCAATAGCCGATTCTTGTTTTGTGTCCCAAAGTAATCCTGATTTGGCCACGAAATTTACGTGTTGCGCATTTAAAGGAGAAGACATCATTTGTTCTAGCTTTAGATTTTCATGCTTTGATTGCATCTCGTTTTTTAGGTTGCGTTTTGATGTCCCAAAATGGTAAACTTTTTTATCGTCTTCCCATTCGTCTATTTTTGTTAGAAATCTTTTAAGTATTTGGGAGTAATATAAAGATGAACTTGTTGAACTTTTTATAGAGCGATCGTTACTTATAATATACAGTTGTTCTATTGCTCTTGTTAGAGACACATACAATAAATTGATGTTATCTAATTCAAGCTCACTGCGATGTTCATAATAAAGATGTTCACCTTGGGTATCAAAATTTAGTAATGACTTATTATACGTGAGTAAAACATTGTCAAAACCATTATAAAGTTGGCTAGAAACCGGATACCAAACAAAATGTTGCTTCTCATAATAAATATCAATATCTGCATATGGAAAAATAACAACTGGAAATTCTAAGCCTTTAGTTTTGTGAATCGTCATTATCTGCACCGCATTTTGATGAGGTGAGGAGGTAATACTTAGTTTATCTTTATGGCTATCGAAGTAGTCTAAGAACCCTAAAACACCATCGCCACCACCCAATGTATAATCTAATACAACATCTAAGAAATGTTGTAAATAAGCATCAGAATTTTGGGTTAAACTAAAAGAAGAGATTATTGTTTCAACTAATTCATAAAGGGCGAAATGGGTGCTATTTTCAGGATTAAATAAAATACCATGTTGTTTTAGAGACTCAAAAAGTTCAGACTGAGACCTCTTTAAATGGCTCGCAATAAAGCTATGTTTGTCTTCAACAGCAATTTTATCGGCAATGAAATTGAGCATCACTAGCTTTGCCGAATCATTGCCAGAATTTATCAAATACGCAATGAGATTAATTATAAAAGTAACGTTGTCAGAATTTGTTAAGAGCAGCGTTTCTGAAGAAATTACATCAATGTCACTATGTTCAATTAAGTAGTTAGCGATTGCTACACCTTGATCCCTTTTTCTTACGAGAATACAAATGTCTTTCGCATCATAACCATTAGAGAGACAGGATTCAAGCGTATGAAGAACTTCTTTTGGATAAACCTCATCTTTGTCTTCATTTTCTAAAGATAAGAACGACAACTGAACAAAACCTTCCGTTTCTTCTACAACCTCCTGTTGAGAATGCGAGTATAAATCTGAATAAGAGGCATTATCGAAAACAGATTGTGAGACAAATTCAAATAATTTATTATTAAATTCTACAATAGCCTTACAGCTTCTGTAGTTGTTTTTTAGATTAATGACTTCACTAGGAATTTGACAAGGATTGGTTTGCCCTTGATAAAGATTTATAAATTGTTCTGCTTTACCTCCTCGCCATCTATAAATGGATTGTTTGGCATCACCTACAAGCATCGCAGATGTATTTTCAGCCGCCAGAGCATTGCAAATTAAGGGTTGTAGATTTTGCCATTGAAGGACGGATGTGTCTTGAAATTCATCGATAAAAAAATGCTTGAATTTTTCTCCTATTCGTTCATAAATATAAGCCACAGGCTGCTGTCTCAAGTGCTCACTCACAATACTATTAAATTCTGAAATAAGAAGACTATTGTTTTCATTCTTGATAATCTCTACTTCTTTGGCAATTTCATTAAGTACAGATAGAGGCGTGAGGTTTTTTAAAGCAGCTTCATGAAACTTAATTTGATTGGCTAAGTCCTTCGATGTTAGAAAGGCATCCACTAAATTGCTTTGGAGACCATCTATAGCTGATTTTGTTGCATCCGAAACACGCTGCGGATATAATGGATGTGTGGCTATTTGTTCTTGCCATTTGTTGGTAAACTTAATAGAATAATTACCCTTAGACAATGCAACGAAGTGTTTTGGCAAATACCCGCTATTAAAATCATTTTGTTGTAACCCTGCATCTGCCAATAGGTGTAATACGTCATTTGCAATCTCTTTTATATTGGAAGCAATTTTTGGTATTTCATTATTGAGCTTTGTTTTTAAGGACTGAAAATCCTTGAGCGACTTATTGTTGAGGGCTTTTACCTGTCCAAAATGATTTTCATTTCTCAACATTTGAGCCACTGGCAGGAGATCGAATTCAATATTATAACTACGATCATTATCGGCTTTAGTCAAGGCATAGTTAACGAGAACTTCGGTCAATTGTTTGTTTTTTCCAGTACGTGCAATAAGGTTATCGATGGCCTCCCTTAAAATAGCGTCTTCATCAAGTTCTACATTAAAATTAATGGGCAAATTAAGATCATGAGCAAAAGCCCTAATAAGTTTCTGTGTAAATTTATCTATCGTTGAAATTTCAAAAGCTGCATAATTATGTACGATACGTTTTAATATGGATTTCGATTTATGATGAAGCTCAGTTTTGTCTTTTTCTAAACGATCACAAAGCTCTAAAAACATACTGTTTGTAGAAGAAAGAATATCTGATGAGGAAAACTCAACCAAGTGATGTAAAATTCTTGATTTCATTTCGCCTACGGCTTTATTGGTAAATGTTATTGCTAGAACATGTTTAAATAAGTCAGAGTGTTCAGCAGCCAACAAAAGCTCCAAATAGTTTTTAGCTAAGGCATATGTTTTGCCGCTGCCAGCAGAAGCATTATAGATTTTAAAAGTTGACGTATTCAAGAAAAGAATAATTTATACCAAAATAAGTATTCTTAATAACTTATTAAGATTAATCTAAATGCAAAATTGTAAATTTGAGTTCAAGAAAATAAAACAAATAAAAACTACATATTATGGCTTTTGAATTACCAAAATTAAAATATGCATATGATGCCTTAGAGCCTCATATCGACGCAAGAACTATGGAGATTCATCACTCTAAACATCATGCTGGATACACGAATAAACTAAATGCAGCGGTTGATGGAACTGCTTTAGCAGGTCAATCTATTGAAGCGATATTGGCTAATTTAGATATGAGTAATAGCGCTGTAAGAAATAACGGAGGCGGATTTTATAATCACAGATTGTTTTGGGAGGTGATGAACCCTGAAGATAAAGGTCGGCTTTCGGGAGAATTAAGAGATGCTGTAGAAGCAAAGTTCGGTTCTTTTGACGCGTTTAAAGAAGCATTCAGTAAAGCTGCTGCCACACAATTTGGTTCTGGTTGGGCTTGGTTATGCGCTCATAATGATGGCACTGTAGACGTATGTGGGACGCCAAACCAAGATAATCCATTAATGCCAGGAGTAGGTTGCGGTGGAACACCAATACTTGGGATTGATGTTTGGGAACATGCCTATTATTTGAATTACCAAAATCGCAGACCTGATTATATCGAAGCATTCTTTAATGTCATTAATTGGAATGAGGTTGAAAGACGCTATGCTGAAGTAAAATAACAAAACATACATTTAAAAAAAGCGGGTCATTTATGACGCGCTTTTTTTATACTTAAAAAGGTGGACGAGAATGTCCACCTTTTTGCCCCAAATCTACCATAAACTTAACCTACTTATGTTATGGTGAGACAAATATAAAGTAGGTTTTTTCACATAATTAAATAAATTGGACAAACGGCTCATATAATAGCCAAACAACCCAAAGAGCCCATAAACACTAATGTTGTGAACGATTGATAACTTTAAAGATTTTAAGTGATTTTGAATATTGAAAGACGTTGATTTAGAGTAGGTTGAATAAAAAAAGGTGAACAAGTGTTCACCTTTTTTTGCCCCAAATCTACCATGAACTTAACCTACTTATGTTATGGTTCTACTAAAGTAGATGCTTTTTAATGAAAGGCTATAAATAATAGATGAAATGCATTTTTTTTAGATTAAACGTATGCTTTTATAGATAAATAGACGAAAAACCTAAATTTTCGTTAATACGCACGTTCTTTATTGCCTTCATAGAAATTTATGAAAGCTTTATTAACTACGCGGTTTCCACCGGCCGTAGGGTAGTCTCCAGTAAAGTACCAATCGCCTAAGTTATTAGGACATGCAATATGAAGATTTTCAATGGGTTGAAATATGATTTTAAGCTTAGCATTTAATGAAGAATTACTCAACATTTCGGCAATTTTATCCGAGATTTGATCTGCCGAAAATTCATTATAAATCTCTTTAACATAGTTCGTTACGTCTTTGTCGTTAAGGTCAATTTGAGATTTACATTTTTTATATACGTCTTCAACTAAGTGATATTTATTGTGGTCTTTTAGAAGCTCTAAAGCTGCTCTAAATGCAATGAGACTTTCTAGATTGGCCATGTCAATACCATAACAATCAGGATAACGAATTTGTGGGGCCGAAGAGACAATAACGATTTGTTTCGGATTAAGTCGATCAAGCATTTTTAAGATACTTCGTTTAAGTGTAGTTCCTCTAACAATACTGTCATCTATCACTACCAAATTATCATTAGGTTGCACAACGCCATAGGTGACGCCATAGACATGCGCAACCAAATCATCGCGACTACTATCTTCAGTGATAAATGTTCTAAGCTTCACGTCTTTTACCGCTATTTTTTCAATTCTAGGACGTTCAGATAAAATGGATTTTACATGTTCTGCTGACAATGATCGCTGACCTTGTAAAATGGCCTTTGTTTTTTGAGCATTGAGAAAGTCTTCAACTGTTTCAATCATTCCGAAAAAAGACGTTTCAGCCGTATTTGGAATATAGGAGAATACAGAGTTCATTATATCATTGTCAATCGCTTTAAGAACTTGTGGCATTATAAGTTTACCTAAAAGCTTTCGCTCTTGATAAATTTCGGCATCACTTCCTCTTGAAAAATAGATGCGTTCAAATGAGCATGCTTTTCTTTCAAGCGGTTCAAGAATTTTCTTGATAGATGTTTCGCCAGATTTTTTAGTGATTATAGCACAGCCTGGACTAAGTTCTTTAACTGCCTCAAACGCTACGTTAAAGACGGTTTGAATTACTGGGCGTTCAGAAGCGACAACAACAATTTCATCATCGGAATAATAATAGGCAGGACGAATACCGGCAGGATCTCTAAACACGAATGAATCTCCATGCCCTAATAACCCAGCCATAGCATAACCACCATCCCAATACTTTGAGGCCTTTCTTAGTATTTTTTTCAAATTAAGTCGCTCTGCGATTAAAGGAGAACATTCACTTTTGCTATACCCTTCCTTTTTTAAATCGCTATAGATTTTATTTACAGAATCGTCTAAAAAATGCCCGATTTTCTCCATAATTGTTATGGTGTCCGTATACTCTTTTGGATGCTGTCCTAGCTCAACTAATCTATTAAAGAGCTCTTTCACATTGGTCATATTAAAATTACCCGCAAGAATAAGATTTCTATGCATCCAATTATTCTGCCTTAGAAATGGATGAACGCTTTCAACACTGTTCTTTCCAAAAGTACCATAGCGAACATGGCCTAAAAGTAACTCGCCTATATATGGAATATGTTTTTTTTGTAATTCTACGTCGTTTATGTACTCAGGATGTTCTGTGAATTCTTTATTAATGCGCGAATTTATCTGTCCAAAAATATCTTGAATTGGCTGCGCTTCACGTGATCTAATACGACTTATATAACGTTCTCCGGGAGCTACATCTAGTTTTATACTAGCAAAGCCAGCACCATCTTGACCTCTATTGTGCTGCTTTTCCATCAATAAGTACATTTTGTTTACACCATAAAATGCAGAACCGTATTTATCTTTATAATACTGTAGCGGTTTTTTTAGCCTAATTAAAGCTATTCCACATTCATGTTTTAAGGCATCACTCATGACAGATATAAAATAAAACGCGCTATTAAAGTAGCGCGCTTGTTATGATAATTCTATTTCAAATTGCGTTAGGTTTCTAAATTCTTGCAAACGCTGATAAACTTCTTCTCTTGTTAGGCTTTGCATCCGTTCGGTGCCAAATTTTTCGACACAAAACGATGCTAATGTTGAACCATAAATAATTGCGTTTTTCAAATTGTCAAAAGAGAAGTCTCCCGTTTTAGCTAAATAACCTACAAAGCCACCTGCAAATGTATCTCCGGCACCAGTAGGGTCAAATACTTCTTCTAGAGGTAATGCAGGAGCGAAAAACACATTTTCATCATGAAATAACAGAGCACCATGCTCCCCCTTTTTAATCACCACATACTTTGGTCCCATCTCATGTATTTTTCGAGCTGCTACAACTAAGGAATATTCTCCTGTTAATTGTCGAGCTTCTTCATCGTTTATCGTAATGACATCAATTTTTTTAATGACATTCTTTAAATCTTCTAGCGCATTGTCCATCCAAAAATTCATGGTGTCTAGAACTACTAGATCAGGGGTGCTTTCCATTTGTTCCAACACGCTTAACTGAGTTAAGGGATGCAAATTTCCTAGCATCACCACTTTTGCGTTGCGATAATTATCTGGAACCACAGGTTTAAAATCGGCCAAAACATTAAGCTCGGTCGCAAGCGTATCTCGAGAATTCATATCATTGTGATACAAACCACTCCAGAAAAATGTTTTCCCCTCTTTTACAATCTCTACTCCCGTAACATCAATATTTCGATTGCCTAAAAGATCTAAATAGTTTTGAGGGAAATCACCTCCCACAATAGATACTATAGCAGCGTCTATATTAAAAAAAGAAGCAGACAACCCTATAAAGGTGCCTGCACCACCAAGTATTTTATCGGTTTTACCGAATGGTGTTTCAATAGCATCAAAAGCTACTGTACCTACAATGACCAATTTGCTCATTAAGCCTATTTAAAATAAAGTGCAAAGCTACATAAAATTTACGCTGAAAAAAAGAAAGTTAAAAGCGGTGTTTGGCAAGTTATTTTCTGCCGAAATCTGCAGGAATTTCACCCCAGGCTTTCGTCTCCCATTTAACAATGATTGTAGTATAGGTATTGGTTTTTAACCACTGCTCTGCGCGTTTAATTAATTCGAAGAGTGCTTTATTTTTATGAGATGGTATTAACCTTGTATTGCAGGAATTCTTTTTTACCCAGCTTATTGCTGTTCTAGAATCGGTATAAAGAATACGTTTGTCATTTTTCTTTTTCATTAACGCTAAAGCATGAACTATAGCTAAAAACTCACCTATGTTATTAGTGCCTTCATCAAAAGGTCCTTGTTTAAAGAGTTGTTTTTTAGTTTTCGTGTCAACTCCTCTATATTCAAGCTTTCCTGGGTTACCACTAACTGCCGCATCTACACTAATGGACTTGAGAATAGGGTCACCAATTTTTTGAAGTTCTGCTTTAGAGAGCCTAGTTGTTTTTGTGTTTTTCCCCTTATAATCTTTATAATGTCCTTTAAAAGCAACTTCAGCTTCATTTAGAGTGGTGAAAGATTTGTATTGTGCGCCAACAAATCCTTTGGTTTGTTTTTTACACGCTTCCCAAGTGGTGAAGATACCAGTTTTATGGCCCTTCCATACGACGTAGAATTTCTTTTTTGCCATTAGTTTTCTAGTAAAGATGCTACTACTTTTGGAAAATACTCCATTTCTAGGGTGTGAATTTTATCAGCAATAGTTTCGACAGAATCGTCGGTTTCTAACTCACATTTTGCCTGAAAAATGATTGCCCCTTCATCATAATTTTCATTTACATAATGAATTGTGATACCTGTTTCAGTTTCTTTATTAGCCACAACCGCTTGGTGTATGTGCTTCCCATACATCCCTTTTCCACCATATTTAGGTAATAAGGCGGGATGAATATTTATGATCTTATTTGGAAAAGTAGAAATGAAGATTTCTGGAATTTTCCATAAAAACCCAGCTAAAATAATGAGGTCTGGACGTGCGGTTTTCAATATATTGAGCACATCATTGGTGTTCGCAAACGCTTCCCTATTAAAACATAAACAACTAACATTCAGACTATTACAACGATCAATTATTTTGGCACGAGGATTGTTAGTCAGAACTTGAATAACAGATACATTATCTCTGTTGTGAAAAAACTTAATTAAATTTTCAGCATTAGAGCCATTTCCGGACGCAAAAATTACAATTCGTTTCATGTACAGACCATAATGTTAAAATTGTTCAAACAAAAGAAAGAATAATTATTAACAATTAGAAGCAAAAGCAAAAGACTTCTATTTAATTTGCTTAAATTACTAACGCATTAGAAATTATAGCTTAGTGTGCGTTTTAAAGTAAAGTTTTTTTATTTTTGCGACCTAATTAAAAACTTAAAATTTAAAGATTATGTCAGACATTGCATCAAGAGTAAAAGCGATTATCGTAGACAAATTGGGTGTTGATGAAAACGAAGTTGTAGCTGAAGCTAGTTTTACAAATGACTTGGGCGCAGACTCATTAGACACTGTTGAACTTATTATGGAGTTCGAAAAAGAATTTGATATTCAAATTCCAGATGATCAAGCTGAGAACATTGCAACTGTTGGTCAAGCTATTTCATATATTGAAGACGCAAAATAAGTAACTAAACTTTATGGAATTAAAGCGAGTAGTTGTTACTGGACTAGGAGCGCTTACACCAATTGGCAATACCAAGAACCAATATTGGGAAGGTCTTGTTAATGGGAAAAGTGGAGCAGCGCCTATTACGTATTTTGATACTGAGAAGTTCAAAACTAAATTCGCTTGTGAACTTAAGAACTTTAACGCTACCGATTTTCTTGATAGAAAAGAGGCACGTAAGATGGACAAGTTCGCGCAATATGCTATGGTCGCTTCAGATGAAGCCATAGTTGATGCCAATTTAAATCTTGATACCATCAACAAATTACGTGTTGGCGTTGTTTGGGGAGCAGGGATTGGAGGACTGGAGACCTTCCAACAGGAAGTTTTAAACTTTGCTGATGGCGATGGAACACCACGCTTCAATCCCTTCTTTATCCCTAAAATGATTGCAGATATTGCACCTGGAAATATTTCCATAAAACATGGTTTTATGGGACCTAATTATACTACCGTTTCTGCTTGTGCGTCATCGGCAAATGCCATGATAGATGCACTAAACTATATTCGATTAGGACATTGTGACGTCATTGTCACTGGAGGAAGTGAAGCAGCTGTTACTATAGCTGGTATGGGTGGTTTCAACGCTATGCATGCATTATCGACTCGTAATGAAAGTCCGGAATCGGCTTCTAGACCTTTTGATGCTACTAGAGATGGCTTTGTATTAGGCGAAGGCTCAGGAGCACTTATATTAGAAGAATATGAACACGCCAAAGCTAGAGGTGCTAAAATATATGCGGAAGTTGCTGGCGGCGGACTGTCGTCGGATGCACATCACATGACTGCACCACATCCAGAAGGTATTGGAGTAATAGCTGTAATGCGAAATTGTCTAGAAAATGCAGGTATGAAACCAGAAGATGTTGATCATATTAATACACATGGTACATCTACACCTTTAGGCGATGTGGCTGAATTAAAAGCTATATCCGAAGTATTTGGAGATCATGCTAAGAACATCAGTATCAATTCTACAAAATCTATGACAGGACATTTGTTAGGCGCTGCAGGAGCTATTGAAGCCATAGCCTCTATTTTGGCGATGGAAAACAGTACTGTACCACCTACAATAAACCATAGTGTAGTTGATGACACTATTGATCCAGAATTAAATTTAATATTAAACAAGGCTGAAAAGCGTGATGTTAAAGTGGCTATGAGTAATACTTTCGGTTTTGGTGGTCATAACGCATGTGTCCTTTTTAAAAAAATAGACTAAGATATTCGAGTGAGTTTCATTCGTAACATATTAAATTCCCCTGCTTCAGGCAACGGGAATTTTTTTGTTGAACTAAAAAAAATCTTAGGCTATGCTCCAAAGAATAAAAACGTTTATTTAGTTGCATTTACACATCGCTCGATGAATAAAAAAGACGAGCAAGGCAACGTTATTAATTATGAACGTTTAGAATTTGTTGGAGATGCCATGTTGAGTTCTATTATCGCTACGCATCTATATAATGAAGTACCTCAGGGTGATGAAGGCTACTTAACCAAAATGCGTTCTAAAATTGTAAGTAGAGAACATCTTAACGAGTTAGGGCGGGAACTCAACCTTATCCATTTTGTTGAAAGTAAGATACCTAAAGATAATTTTGGAAACAATATCCATGGCAATTTATTTGAGGCCTTAGTGGGAGCCATCTTTGTTGATAAGGGCTATAAGCAATGCGAAAAATTTATCTACGATAACGTGATTATTCCACATGTAGATATAGAAAAGCTAGAAGGCAAAGTCATAAGCTATAAAAGTCTACTTATTGAGTGGTGTCAAAAAGAAAAAATGACATTTGACTACGACGTTTATGAAGACACCGGGAATGATGAAATTCGACATTTTTCAGTTAAACTAACCATAAACAATAAAGTTATCGCAAAGGCCAGAGCAACTTCCAAAAAAAAGGCAGAAGAAAAGGCTTCAAAACGTGCCTTTTTTGCTTTTCAAAGTAAAATATCAAAAGCATTCCTTCTTTAGCATTAAAATGCACTAACTACAACGTTTTCGTAAACTTTAGAAGTTATATTAACCATAACGTAAAATACTTTTAGCATCAATAACATTATATTTACACACAAATTGTGTTGATTATGGCGTTGCACAAAATACTTGTTGACGATTTTTACGATGACACATTTGCCCTATTAGCACTTCATTGTAACTTGGAAGATTACAGAATTGCCTACCTAATTAACAAGCATCTTAATTTGAATTTGAGTAGAATTAATCAAGATATAGATTTTGAATATGTAAAGGCCAGATTTTCACTTTTTGAATATGAAGACCAAGCTAAACAAATAACATGGAATTTGTTTTCCAATATTTGTAAGAAAGAAGAAGAAAGTCTAGTAAGTTCTGGAATGTTGTTTGAGGATCAACCCAAAACGATGAAGACATTTAATTTGGTGCCCGAGTTTAAAAAGGTAAATTATCTTTTAAAGATAGATGGTGACGGGGCTAATATTAATGAAAGACCATTATTAAACAAACTCAATGAAATTCCACAAGTGGTGACGGCATATAGCATTGATGTATCAACATTAAAATCAAGAGATAACTTAATTTTTAAGTAGTGTCCAATAAACAAAAGAAAACAAAAATTGTAGCGACTTTAGGGCCAGCTACAAGCGATAGAGAAACACTCAAGGCCATGATTGATGAAGGAGCCGACGTGTTTCGTATTAACTTTTCTCACGCAGATTATAAAGACGTCGCAGACCGAATAAAGATCATAAGAGAACTAAATGAAGAATTTGGTTACAACATCGCAATTTTGGCAGATTTACAAGGTCCAAAATTGCGTGTAGGCCAGATGGCCGACGACACCGTAGTAGAAGACGGCGATATTATAGTATTTGAAACCGGGCAATCATTTGTAGGTGATAAAACGAGAGCATACATGACCTATGATCAATTTCCTCTTGATGTTAAACCAGGGGAGCGAATTTTATTAGATGATGGGAAATTAATTTTTGAAGTTGTAGAAACTAACAAAAAAAATAAAGTAAAGGCAAAGGTCATTCAAGGAGGTGCATTAAAATCTAAGAAAGGTGTTAACCTGCCTAATACAGCCATCTCACAACCTGCCATGACAGAGAAAGATACCAAAGATGCACTTTTCGCTATAGAGCAACAGGTAGATTGGATTGCTTTGTCTTTTGTTCGTCATGCTGAAGACTTAATGCAGCTAGAAGAGTTAATTAAAGAGCACAGTGACCATAAAATTCCAATTATAGCCAAAATTGAAAAACCTGAAGCCGTAGCTAATATTGATAAATTGGTAGCTTATTGCGATGGTTTAATGGTGGCTCGAGGAGATTTAGGTGTAGAAATGCCAGCGGAAGAAGTACCGCTTATTCAAAAACAGTTGGTTTTAAAGGCAAAACGCGCTAGAATTCCAGTAATCATTGCTACACAAATGATGGAGTCTATGATTGACAGCTTAACGCCTACTAGAGCCGAGGTTAACGATGTAGCCAACTCAGTTATGGATGGTGCAGATGCTGTGATGCTATCTGGCGAAACATCGGTAGGTAATTATCCTGTACAAGTGATTAATGTTATGGAAAATATTTTGGGGGCGGTAGAAAATTCACCTTTAATTAAAGTTCCGCAATCTCCACCTCATATTCGAACCAATCGCTATATTACCAAATCGGTATGTTATCATGCCGCAAACATGGCTAATGAAATTAACGCAACAGCAATTTCTACTTTAACAAATAGTGGTTATACGGCTTTTCAAATTTCAGCTTGGCGTCCTGCGGCTCATATTTTAGTCTTTACATCAAACAAACGTATTTTAACACAACTCAATTTACTTTGGGGTGTAAGAGCATTTTATTATGATAGATATGTAAGTACAGATGAAACGATTGAGGATGTAAATGCCATAGCATGTAAAGAAGGTTATTTAGAAGTAGGCGACATGCTAATTAGTTTGGCAGCCATGCCTATTAAAGATAAAGGGATGGTTAATACACTTCGTGTTACTGAAATTACAAGCTGTAGTTTTTAGAATTCAAACTTCAATTGAACACTTACACTATTTGCCTCCTCTTTTGGCATCTTATTTAATGAGGCTTCCGTGTTTAAATTAGACAATGAAATACCTAATAGTCGAACAGATTCTCTAAGCTTTTCTTGATATAGCAGTTCTTTGGCAGTTTCTAAAATAATGGCTTTATCACTTACAAAATAGGGTAATGTTTTACTTCGCGTTTGTAATGTAAAATCGCTATACTTTATTTTTAATGTAATGGTGCGCCCAGATACATTACCTTTATTTAGGCGCTTGGCGACTTCATGAGCAATATGTTCTAATTTCTCCAACATAAAGATCTCTGAGGATAAGTTTTCGTTAAATGTACGTTCAGCTGCTAGAGATTTTCTAATGCGATCTACTTTTACTGGGCTATTGTGTAAACCGCGCACTACATGGTAATAATAGCGACCAGATTTCCCGAAGTTTTCACTTAAATATGCTAAGGTTTTACTCTTAAGATCTTTCCCTGTAAAAATACCTTTTTGGTACATCTTTTCTGCTGTGACCTTACCAATTCCAAAAAATTTTCTAATATCTAAAGCCTCTAGAAATTGCAATACCTCTTCGGGTGGTACAGTTTTTTGACCGTTAGGTTTATTGATGTCACTGGCTACTTTAGCTACAAACTTATTTATAGAAATACCAGCAGATGCTGTAATTCCAATATCATTAAAAATGCGACGCCTAATGTCTTGTGCGATTAATGTCGCACTAGGATTCCCTTTTTTGTTTTCAGTTACATCCAGATAAGCTTCGTCTAATGAAAGCGGTTCCACTAAATCGGTATAATCATAAAAGATCTTTTTGACCTCTTTTGAGATTTCGCCATATCTATCAAAGCGCGGTTTAACAAAAATAAGCTCAGGACATAATTTTTTGGCCAAGTTTCCCGCCATAGCACTTCTTACACCAAACTTTCGCGCTTCATAACTCGCCGCGCTTATTACACCACGTGTTCCTCCACCTCCTACAGCGATTGCCTTACCTCGATACTCTGGGTTGTCCATTTGCTCAACTGATGCATAATATGCATCCATGTCGACGTGTATTATCTTTCGAATTGGTAAATCAATTGACATCGTGTAAATTTAAGGCTTCTATGCATAATACAGGGCCGTTAGAAATAGAGCGTAAGTTTTTGGTGAAGTCAGCCGATTTTAAAGAAGCAGCTTATAAAGTAGAGCATATTGTTCAAGGATTTTTAAATCGTGATCCTAAGCGAACAGTTCGTGTAAGACTGCAAAATGAAGAAGGGTTTTTGACCGTCAAAGGATTATCGTCTGAAGACGGCTTAAAACGATTTGAATGGGAAAAAGAGATTTCAAAAAAAGAAGCTAAAGCACTTTTCGAATTTTGTGAAAAAGGCATTATTGATAAATTGCGTTACTTGGTAAAAGTAGGAAAGCACACTTTTGAAGTTGATGAGTTCTTTGGTGATAACGAAGGATTAATAATTGCGGAGATTGAATTGAATGAAGAAGATGAGATTTTTGAGCAACCGAACTGGCTTGGTAATGAAGTTACAGGACAAATAAAATATTACAATTCACAATTAAGCAAACAGCCATATAACACCTGGAAATTATGACTAAGAAATTATTTTTTATACTATTGGCCATCACCATAATTGCGTGTAAAGGACATGAACACGAACATGAAAATGAGCATGTGCATGAGCATAAAAAATCTATCGCACAGTTAAAAGAAGAGCTTACCGAAAAGGGATTCCAGATTTTCGATTATATAGACGAAAAGACCAAGGACACTATTATCATGCAGCAGTATTTCGTTGCCTTTTTGAAGAAAGGGCCTAACAGAGATCGGTCAGAAGAAGAATCAGCTAAATTGCAAGAGCAACATATGGCGCATTTAGGCCGAATGTACGATTTAGGATATGCTGATATTTCAGGACCTTTTGGTGATGATGGCGATATAAGAGGGCTTACTATTTATAATGTCCCGACTTTAAAAATGGCAGATAGTTTGGCTAATTTAGATCCTGCAGTTCAGGCAGGAAGCTTAGTTATTGAAGTGCACCCATGGTGGGCTGCCAAAGGATTTGATTTACGCTAGCAAATAACCCAAAGAGGTCGTATAGTTTTTGTATAGGTGCGTTTGTCCAATATATTTTTTCAATCTCAATAAATTCAGTAACATTACTCAGTTCTACCTGGTTAAACACAGGATACATTTAAATTTTTAAGCCATAGATTTCATAAAATCAACATTTTTTTGGTGCATTTTAACCGTTTTATGCTTTAATTATATTGAAGCACAATTAGGGTTTTGTACTGGCAATTCTGGAGATCCAATTTTTGAAGAAAACTTTGGTACGGGAACAACCAATTCAACCTTACCTGCCGGAACAACAACCTACTCCTTTTTTAACGGCTTTCCTAATGATGGTTTTTATACGGTTTCTAATGGCACATTCGGAAATAGTTTTGACTGGCATCAAATAGAAGATCACACACCTGGCGATGTTAATGGGAAATTATTGATCGTAAATGCGGGATTTTTGGCAGGTGAGTTTTATAGAGCAACCGTATCTGGACTTTGTGAATCTACGACTTACGAATTCTCTGCTTGGTTAATCAATTTAGTAATTGCGGGCAGCTTTTGTTCAACTCAGCCAGGTGGAACAATACCCATAAATGTGAGTTTTGAAATATGGGATAGTACAGATTCTAGCCTATTGGCCAGTGGAGATACAGGAGATATATTTGAAACGAGTACGCCAAATTGGGAAGAATACGCACTAGTATTTCAAACACTTGCAGGGCAAGATACAGTCATACTTAAAATGATAAATAATGGACAAGGTGGTTGCGGCAATGATTTGGCCATTGATGATATTGAATTTAAAACTTGCGGCGATGGGATAACTATAGCTGATAGTAATATGAATGCCGGAGTAGACCTTTGTCTTAATGGAACTACCTTTTCTACAACCCTAACAGTTACGCCAGATAATTCTGTTTTTACAAATCACTTTTACCAATGGCAAGAAAGTTCAGACGGCATATTATGGAATGACATTACTGGAGAAACAAGTGATACGTTAATAATTACTAATTTAACGTCTACCACATATTATAGAGCTAAGGTGGCCGAATCTGCGGTTAATTTAAATAACGAAGATTGTAATACATTTTCTGACACTTATTTGGCCAATATAACAGTGGCACCAATTTTACCTGCATTAGAATGTTGGGAAACAGCGACGTTCAATAGTAGTATTTGCGACTGGGAAATATCAGGCAATCAACCCGATGAACCAACTGGTTTAGAATGTTGGGAAATAGCCACTTTTAATGATGCCATTTGTGATTGGGAAATTACTGGAACGCAACCTCTTGAACCTACAAATCTCGAGTGTTGGGAAGTAGCCACTTTTAATGATGTCATTTGTGCATGGGAGATTACAGGAACAGAACCTCTTGAACCAACAGATTTAGAATGTTGGGAAACTGCAACCTTTAATGAGAGCATTTGTGATTGGGAGATTACTGGTACAGCACCTGTTGAGCCCACAGACTTAGAGTGTTGGGAAACAGCAATATTTAATGATGCCATTTGTACATGGGAGATTACAGGAACAGAACCTCTTGAACCAACAGATTTGGAATGTTGGGAAACAGCATCTTTTAATGAAACTAGTTGTGCATGGGAGATCACAGGCACTGAACCTTTGGATTTCATCGAAGAGAGCGTTTCATTTTGCGAAGGCGAAAGCATTTTTATTAGCGGAAATATCGGAATTCAAAATCCTATTTATTTATGGGATACAGGCGAAACCACCGAAGAGATAGAAGTCGCTTTGGGAGGGGTTTATACTGTAGAAATAACAAGTGAACTCTGTTTCACAACGGTGAAAACAATTACGGTTATTGAAAATCAAGTTCCTGTAATTGAATCTGTAATTTCTCAAGGGAATGATATTGTTATTACAACTTCTAACGAAGGCAATTTTGAATACTCTCTGGATGGGATTACATTTCAGTCGAGCAACATATTTGCCAATGTCGTTGGAGGTTACTACACCATTTATGTAAGAGATACAACTGGATGTGGCCAAGATTCAACACAACACCTGCACTTTATTATTCCGCTTTTTGTGACACCTAATGGCGATGGTTACAACGATACGTTTGATTTAAGAGGTATTGAATATTTTACGTCTTCAGAAGTCTTCATATTTAATCGTTATGGCAAACTTATTAAGAGCGGGAAAAATAGTCCGTTTCAGTGGGATGGGACATTTAATAATCAAGAGTTACCATCTTCAGACTACTGGTATTATATTAAAATAGAAGATCAAGTGTTTAGAGGGCATTTCGCGATAAAACGCTAATGGAATAATCTTTAGACTTCAGTTTTAAATTCATACTCACGCTCTACTTTACAGATTCTAACATGATACCAATTATACCACTGGTTTCGACCCTTTTGCTGCGCTAAAAGGTGTTCAGATTGGCGTTTCCATTTTGATATAGCTTCTAAAGATGCCCAATAACTCACAGTAATACCTACTTCACTTCTTGCAGATTCAACACCAAGAAAACCTTCTTGTTCTTTGGCTAAAGTTTCCATTAGGTTTGACATTTCTGAATAGCCTTCTGTGTTGTCTGTTTGAGTAGATGTAAATATTACTGCGTAGTATGGATTGTATTTCTTCATTTTAGCATCCCATTGGTAGCTCAAAGATGATAATTTTTTCTGTTTTATACCCATCTATATCGGTCATAACTATGCGCAACTGTATTTGACTTACCGTAACGCCTATAGGACTGTCGCTAATAGAGGTCGCAGATTCAATAAGTTTACTCCAATCTTCACCACAATAGTCTTTAACATAAGCTTTCAGATCTGCTATATCTACGTCTCCAAAACGCTTATAATCTTTAGCATCAAAAACGATGGTCTTGAATATATTGTTGGATGAAGGATACATTTTTAAGGGTTTCCAACTAGAATTAAAATGTTGGTACTCGAGTAAATCACAATGTGGTCCTTCATTCATGATTGTAATTCGATTTTGATGACGTTGAAACACTTCAATTGAGCGATACTCTTGATGATGTTTTACTTTAAGATATCGGTCTTCAGGCGATTCACCCAGTTCTACATAATATGAAACAGCATTCTCAATATCGACCTTTTCACTTTTTCTCGTATGCTCGTCGAATTCATCAATAAGAACACTAAACGCATCAAATTTGACTTTTAATGGTCGTTCAATTTTTTCTTCGGTTAAATACCCATTGAAAACATAGCCTTCTTCAAAAAATTCATACGCATCAATACCGCGTACTTTAACCCATTGTCCCGATATGGTTTTGTTATTATCTACAACATCTAAATTTAGATTGGTGTGCTCAATGACTTCAATTGGTGTGCCGTAGTCTAACAGACCAACTTTTATGGCACCTTGATTTGGCTTCTCTCTTACAATTAAACCGTTTTCTGCAAAGACATACTGAATGTCTTGGGCTTGTGCAACGCTTAAGGCGAAGCAAGCCACTATTAAAATTCTAAAAAACATAATACGTGGATTTTAAATTAACAATTAACTAACTGAAGAGGTAAGCTTAACTCTGTTAATTTAAATACGCTTACGATTTTAAACTCAGACGTTTATATGCTGTTAAACTAATCTTAAAGTTTAAATTTATTGCTTTTCATAGATCTCAACTTTGATATCGCCCTGGTCATTCATACTGGCCCGATACATGCCTTCGGTATTGAATTCAAACACCATTTCCCCATTTTTATCAACTGCTACAATACCACCAGTACCACCTAGTTTCCCCATTTTGTTGTGGATGACTTCATAAGCCGCTTCTGCCAGACTAACACCCTTATATTCAATCATAGCAGAAATATCATGAGCCACTTGTGCTCTAATAAAATATTCACCCCATCCTGTACTCGAAACCGCACAAGTTTCATTGTTGGCATATGTGCCCGATCCAATAATAGGAGCATCACCAATGCGTCCCCAACGTTTATTGGTCATGCCACCAGTTGATGTGCCTGCTGCTAGATTTCCATTTTTATCTAAAGCTGCACACCCCACAGTTCCATATTTAAAGTTCTTGATTTCAGGGTCATAAAAAGACGCCTGTTGATCGTCATGATCTAACTCAATTTTTTCTTGATCTTTTGCGCGTTTTAGAGAATTAAATCTATTCTCAGTATAAAAATAGTCTGGCGCCACAAGATCTAAGCCATGCTCTTGGGCAAATGTTTCTGCACCTTTACCAGATAACATCACATGAGGTGAGTTATCCATTACAGCACGGGCAAGATCTATGGGATTTCTAACTGTCGTTGTTCCTGCAGAAGCTCCGGCATTTAATGTTTGACCATCCATAATAGACGCATCTAATTCATTGGTTTCGGCATTGGTAAATACCGAACCTTTTCCTGCATTAAACAAAGGCGAATCTTCCATAACATTAATGGTTTTGGTAACGGCATCTAAGCTGGTTCCACCGTTTTTCAAAATGTCGTACCCAGTTCTAATTGCTTCTTCTAAGACGGCGTTGTATGCCGCCTCTTTTTCTGGCGTCATATTTTTCTTTAAAATGGTACCTGCACCACCATGAATCACAATAGCGAATTCAGGCGTCTCACCTTTTAGTTCTGTTTCTGAATCTTTTGTAGATGAATTCTCTGACTTGGACTCTTTACAAGCATAACAGAGAGTTAGCATTAAAATTAAGAGTGTAATTCGTTTCATGAGCAGATTATTATTTGCTTTTAAAGGTACTATTTTAAGCTGGTATTTTGAAACTGATGACATAAGAAATTAGTATCTTCGCGACACAATTATTTCAAAGCAAAACAAACTTAAATATGGAAGCAGTAGCAACTGATTTCGGAATTCGGGAAGCCTTACAACAATTAGGCGTTAACGACATAAATGAAGGCACGTCAACAGGAACAATGTGGTTTTCAAATGGGGAACTCATTGAAAGTTTTTCTCCTGTTGATGGCAAATTAATAGGCAAGGTAAAGGCAACGACGCAAGAAGACTACGATAGAGCAATGAATGCGGCCACAAAAGCTTTTAAAACATGGCGTGTGATGCCTGCGCCACAACGAGGCGAAATTGTACGCCAATTTGGAGAAAAGTTACGTGAACTTAAAGAACCTCTAGGTAAATTGGTTTCTTATGAAATGGGGAAGTCCTATCAAGAAGGCCTAGGCGAAGTACAAGAAATGATAGACATCTGTGATTTTGCAGTAGGCCTATCACGTCAACTTCACGGGTTAACCATGCATTCTGAACGACCAGGTCATCGCATGTACGAGCAATACCACCCACTTGGTGTGGTTGGAATTATTTCGGCATTCAATTTTCCAGTAGCCGTATGGAGCTGGAATACAGCTTTGGCATGGATTTGTGGAGATGTGTGCATTTGGAAACCATCTGAAAAAACACCTTTATGCGGTATAGCTTGCCAAAATATAATTGCGGATGTTCTAAAAGATAATAATCTACCCGAAGGTATTTCGTGTTTGATTAATGGCGATTATCGTGTTGGTGAAATGATGACTACGGACAAACGCGTTCCCTTAGTTTCTGCTACTGGCTCTACCAGAATGGGTAAAATAGTGGCGAAAACTGTTGGAGAGCGTCTTGGCAAATCACTATTAGAATTAGGCGGAAACAATGCCATTATTGTGACTCCAGATGCCGATATAAAAATGACAGTCATTGGCGCGGTGTTTGGCGCTGTAGGAACAGCTGGACAACGCTGTACATCTACACGACGATTGATTATTCATGAAAACATTTATGATCAAGTCAAAAATGCTGTGGTTGATGCGTATAAGCAACTACGTATTGGTAATCCATTAGATGAAAATAACCATGTTGGACCATTAATTGACAAAGATGCCGTACGCATGTACAATGAAGCATTAGAAAAGGTAGTTGCCGAAGGTGGTAATATTGTTGTTGAAGGTGGCGTTCTGGAAGGTGAAGGGTATGAAAGTGGCTGTTATGTTAAGCCAGCAATTGCAGAGGCACAGAATTCTTTCGGAATAGTACAACATGAAACGTTTGCTCCTGTACTATACTTATTGAAATACTCAGGCGATGTTGAAAATGCCATCGAAATTCAAAATGGTGTAGCACAAGGGTTATCTTCAGCAATCATGACAAATAATCTTAGAGAAGCCGAACGTTTCTTATCACATGCAGGTTCAGATTGTGGCATAGCAAACGTAAATATTGGCACATCTGGAGCTGAAATTGGTGGTGCATTTGGTGGAGAAAAAGAAACAGGAGGCGGCCGTGAATCTGGATCGGACGCTTGGAAGATTTATATGAGACGACAAACCAATACTATTAACTATACAACTAATTTGCCATTGGCACAAGGTATTAAGTTTGATCTTTAATTAAATCCTTAAGAAATTTTATAGCCGCTTCCATAAAAGAAGCGGCTTTTTTTGGCTTTGTTTTTGTTGTATATTAAACCAAAGACTTGAATTATAGTCGAATTACTAATGGATAAGAAACATATTCAACATTTATATTGGCGAGCTGGTTTTGGGATTGACCCCATTACTTTGAATTCACTTAAGGGGAAATCCAGATTTGACATTGTTGATGATTTATTCTACGCATCAAGACGAGCTACGCCATTGAGAATTGACAAATCTTCAATTAAAGAGGCCGACCCTAGAAATGCCATGCTAGATAAAAGCGCCAAAGAAAAATTTAGGCTGCTACTCGTAAAGAAAACAAGGGAGTTTAACATTTTGTGGATAGAAAGGCTTCAAAACCCTAAAGAACTTTTACGAGAGAGGATGACCCTGTTTTGGGCAAATCATTTTGTTTGTCAAACCAATAATGCCGTATATGCCGAACGCTATAACAATACACTAAGAACATTGGCCCTAGGCAGTTTTAGAGGCTTTGTAAAAGCAATTTCTAGGGAAGCCGCGATGATTGACTATTTAAATCTAAAACAGAATAGGAAACGCAGTCCTAACGAAAACTTTGCTAGGGAATTGATGGAATTATTTACGCTAGGACGAGAGCATTATACCGAAGCAGATATTAAACAAAGCGCAAGAGCATTTACAGGCTATAATCATGATTTCAATGGAAACTTTGAATTTAGAAAATGGCAACATGACTTTGGGCGCAAACGATTTTTTGATAGAAGAGGCCAATTTAATGGCGATGATATTATAGATATAATCGTGTTAGAAAAACAATGCGCACGTTTCATCTGCAATAAAGTGTATAAGTACTTTGTAAATGATACGATAAACACAGATCATGTTGAACAAATGGTAGCGGAGTTTTACCCTGCTTATGATATTGAAAAATTAATGCGATTTGTATTTATGAGCGATTGGTTTTATGATGACATAAACATAGGAACTAAAATAAAATCACCTGTTGATTTTATGATAGGGATGGGAAATATGGTCCCTATGAAGTTTAAAAAGGAAAAACAAATTATAGGGATACAAAGCTTATTAGGCCAGATATTATTGTTTCCACCCAATGTAGCAGGATGGAAAACTGGACAGAATTGGATAGACAGTAATACGATGATCTTAAGATTAAGGTTGCCGTCTTTATTGCTTTCAAATGGTGTGATTCAGTACCGAGATTCAGGTCAATTTAGTGACCCCTTATACAACAAAATAATGCGAGAACTAGGACGAAATTTGTTTCAAGTAATCAGTAACTGGGAAGAATTTAATAGAATTTACACAAGTGTAGAATTGGAACATTTACCCCAATATATACTGCAATGTAAGTTAAGCAATCACACCAAAGCGCTCTTAAATAAACTACAGAGAAGATCAAAAAAAGATTATGTCATGCAACTTATGTCGTTACCAGAATATCAAATGTGTTAGACCATGAAAAGAAGGGATTTTGTAAAGCAAACAAGTTTAGCGAGTGGCCTACTTATGGTGCCAAGCTTTATCAAAGCATTTGACGAAAGTCTATTGTTTAACTCGGGGTTTAAGCGTCTTGTAGTCATTCAATTATCAGGTGGAAATGATGGATTAAACACCATAATTCCATACAGAAATGACATTTATTATAGGAGTAGACCAGCGCTAAATATTAGAAAAAATGATGTTGTTGATATTAATGGAGAAGTAGGGTTCCATTCAAGCTTACAACCATTAAAAGCACTTTATGATGAAGGCTATTTAACCATATTAAATAATGTTGGTTATCCTAATCCTGTGCGCTCTCATTTTAGATCATTAGATATTTGGCAAACAGCGAGTCATTCACATCAGTACTTGCAATCGGGTTGGTTAGGGCGTTATCTTGATCAAAATAGTACACACCCACATGATGCTATTGAGGTAGGTGAAACGCTATCATTGGCGTTGAAGGGTGAAAATGTCAATGCTATCGCAACGACAGACGCCACACGATTGTCTAGATTAATTGGCCATCCTTATTTTAAGAAGCTAATTACAAATTCAAAGGAGCAACATTTAAGCGAACACAACCTAGGTTATTTATATAAAACGATGATAGATGCAAAATCATCAGCAGATTACATTTTTGAAAAGAGCAAGACTTTTAAGTCGTCAAAAACCTATCCAAAACACGGATTTGGAAAACAATTAAAAACTACCGCAGAGTTTATTAATTCTGGACTATCAACGCGTGTTTATTATACTGCTCTTGGCGGCTTTGATACACATGCCAATCAAACCAATCCTCATAAACGCCTTCTGAATATATATGCTGAATCTGTTAAGGCGTTTGTGGAAGATCTAAAATCCAATAACACCTTTAAGGACACTTTAATTCTTACATTTTCGGAGTTTGGAAGACGTGTGAAACAAAATGCTGCAAACGGAACAGATCATGGTGCAGCAAACAATGTTTTTCTCATAGGAGAAAATCTCAAAACGAAGGGATTTTATAATGCGGTTGATGATCTAAGAGACTTAGATCAAAATGGGGATATTAAATATGAAATAGATTTTAGACGTATTTACGCCACTATTTTAAATAATTGGATGCAAGTTGATAGCACAAAAGTCTTAAGCCATAATTTTGCGGCGCTAGACTTCATTTGATTCTTTTACCCTATAATAAATAGTTATTTTAATAACCTTATCCAATCAATTTAACTTGATTTTCATTGTTTTAACGGATATTCTTTGCGAATAGTGGCGCAAAGTACTAACTTACATATAGCTATTAATCAATTAATTAAATAATGAAAACAAATTGGAAATTTTTAACTGTTGTATTTGTGTTATTTGTATTTGCATGTACGACTAATGAAAGTCTTGACGCCTCAGAAACAAATTTAGAAAGAGGATATGAAGACAAGAAATGTGAAACAGCTTTCGCCTATTGTGATGATGGGAGTAATTGTTTTATTGATAACGGATTTAATCGATGGGGTTGGAGTCTAGGCCCAATTTCCGCACCTTACAAAGAAATTTGCAA
>CAJHYL010000062.1_pt1 | contig 27603 bp, 24 predicted proteins | sample 9198761 | NCBI WGS metagenome assembly CAJHYL01 (sample SAMEA7708360, study PRJEB35096) | sediment metagenome | biome: marine neritic benthic zone biome [ENVO:01000025]; feature: sediment [ENVO:00002007]; material: shallow marine sediment [ENVO:03000034] sea grass bed [ENVO_01000059] ...
GAAAAAGTAGGACAACTTTTTATGCCTATGGTCTTTTCTAGTCAAGATCAAAAAACGCATCAAGAAGTCATAAAACAAATCAAGGATAATAAGATTGGAGGCATTATTTTTTCAAAAGGTGGTCCTGTTAGGCAAGCGAGATTAACGAATGAATATCAAGCCATTTCTAAAATTCCTATGTTAATTGGGATAGATGCCGAATGGGGATTAGGGATGCGATTAGACTCTACTTATGCTTTCCCATGGAATATGACACTTGGTGCTATTCAGGATAATAAACTTATTGAACGTACGGGAAGACGTATAGGGGAACATTGCAAACGTCTGGGCATACATTTTAATTTTGCGCCGGTTGTTGATATTAATACAAATCCCAAAAATCCAATAATTGGAAACAGGTCTTTTGGTGAGAATCGCGATAATGTAACGGCCAAAGGATTAGCCTTTATGAAAGGTATGCAAGATGCCGGCGTAATGGCAACGGCCAAACATTTCCCTGGTCATGGTGATACAGATTCTGATTCACACGAAACACTACCAAGCATTACTTTTGATGAACAGCGAATTGATTCTGTAGAGTTATATCCCTACAAACGCTTGATAAAAAATGGTTTATCGAGTGTAATGGTGGCGCATTTAAACATTCCTAGCTTAGAATCGCAAGATGGTATTCCTTCAACCATGTCTAAGAATATTGTGACTAACTTGCTTAAGGAAAAGTTACAATTTGAAGGTTTAATTTTTACAGATGCTCTTAATATGAAAGGGGCTTCTAATTTTAGTACTTCGGCAGAAGTTGATTTGGCAGCGTTTAAAGCTGGTAATGATATGCTTTTGATTTCAGAAGATATTGGAGCTGGGATTGAGGCGATTGCTGAAGCTTATGAAGATGGCGATATCTCTGAAGAAAGACTAGCACATTCAGTCAAAAAAGTGCTCATGGCCAAATATAAAGTTGGTCTTAATAATTATAAACCCGTTGGGGCTTATAATATAACCAGGGATTTATTGACAGTTAAGGATGATGCACTTTACGAAGAACTTATGGAAAGTGCCATTACTGTCGTAAAGAACAAAGATAAATTAATGCCTTTGGTTAGATTGGAAACGAAGAAGATTGCTTATGTTAAACTTGGGGATGACGATGGCACTCCATTCTATGAAGAACTAAAAAAATATGCCAAAGTAGATATTGTTAAATCTACCCGATTAGATGATTTAATTGGTAAACTCAATAACTACAATACGGTTATAGTAGGGTTTCATAAGTCGAATGCCAATCCATGGAAAAATCATAAACTAAAGGATAAAGAATTGGTATGGCTATATGAAATTGCAAGAACAAACAATATTGTTTTAACTTTATTCACAAAGCCTTACACCTTACTGGATTTAAAAACCAATACTAATTTCGAAAGCATTGTAATGGCTTACCAAAATAGTAGAATTGCGCAAGAGAAAGCAGCACAACTCATATTTGGAGGTATTCCTGGAAAAGGTAAATTACCAGTAACTGCAGGTCAAGATTTTCCAGAAGGGATTGGACTAGATATACCAGGTGCAGCACGATTAAGTTATGGTCTCCCTGAACGTGTTGGCATGAGTTCAGAACGATTAAGGATTATTGATTCCGTTGCCCAGTACGCTGTAGATTCACTCATCACGCCAGGAATACAGTTAATAATTGCTCGAAAAGGAAAAGTAGTTTACAACAAAAATTTTGGTTATCACACCTATAAGCGTGAGAATAAAGTTGATTTTGATGATATTTATGATGTGGCGTCTTTAACTAAAATATTGGCAACTGTGCCTTTATTGATGGAACTAGAAGAAAAAGGTGTGGTTTCTTTGAAAAGTAAATTAGGTGACTTAATTCCAGAATTTAAAGAAAGCAACAAAGAAGATATTACCTTACTACGTATGCTTTCTCACTATGCACGACTAAAACCTTGGATTCCTTTTTATATCTCAACATTAGATTCAATAACAAAAAGACCAGATAAGGATTATTATAGAAGTAAGCCGACTAAAGGATTTGGAATAGAAGTTTCCAATAATTTATACTTAAGGAACGACTATCAAGACAGTATAATAAAACAAATAAAAGAGAGTGATTTATTAAGTAGACAACGTTACAGATATAGTGATCTGCCGTATTATATTCTCAAAAGCTATATAGAGCGTTATTATGGTCAAGGCATGGACAAATTAGTACAACAGCACTTTTACAAATCATTAGGCGCAAATTATACAACATACAACCCTAATAAAATATTTAGTGATGCAAAGATAGTTCCAACCGAAATTGACGACTATTTTAGACATCAGGAAGTTCATGGTTATGTACATGATATGGGAGCAGCAATGCAAAATGGAGTAGGAGCGCATGCTGGTATATTTAGCAATGCGAATGATGTGGCTAAAATTATGCAGTTATTTTTGCAAAATGGTATATATGGTGGGAAACGTTACTTTAAATCTACAACAATAGATAAGTTTAACAAATGCCATTATTGCCATAAAGATAATAGACGTGGTGTAGGTTTTGATAAACCACAATTAGGTGATACAGGTCCTACATGTGGATGTGTATCTATGACAAGTTTTGGTCATTCAGGATTTACTGGTACGTATACCTGGGCAGATCCAGATGAAGACATCGTTTATGTTTTTCTAGCCAATAGAACCTATCCTAAAGCCGGAAAAAATAGATTGTTACGAGAAGGAATTCGTACCGAAATACAAAGATTAATTTACGAAGCTATAGAAGATTAATATGAATATAGGCATAGTGTGTTACCCAACATATGGAGGAAGTGGTGTTGTGGCCACAGAATTAGGTTTAGAATTGTCTAAACGCGGTCATCAAGTGCATTTTATAACCTATAAACAGCCTGTGAGATTAGAATTACTGCATGAAGGTGTACATTTTCATGAAGTGAATGTGCCCGACTATCCGTTGTTTCAGTATCCACCTTATGAATTGGCTTTATCAAGTAAGTTAGTAGATATGGTGAAACTCCACAATATTGAACTATTACATGTGCATTATGCTATACCTCACGCTTATGCCGCTTATATGGCCAAAAAAATGCTTAAGGAAGAAGGCATAGACTTACCCATCGTTACTACTTTGCATGGAACCGATATTACCTTAGTAGGCAGTCATCCTTTCTATAAGACCGCTGTGACATTTAGCATCAATAAATCGGATGCAGTTACTTCTGTATCTCAAAGCCTTAAAGATGATACGATAAGGTTATTTGATGTTCATAACGAAATTCAGGTGGTTCCAAACTTCATAGATCTTGAGAAATCTAACACGCATTTTACTGATTGTCAGCGGGATATCATGGCCAATGAAAACGAGCGTATCATAACACATATCAGTAATTTTAGACCTGTAAAGCGAATTCCAGATATTATCAAGACGTTTTATGAAATTCAAAAAGAAATTCCTGCCAAACTCATGATGGTTGGTGAAGGGCCAGAAAAAGCACCAGCAGAAAAACTGTGTGAAAAATTGGGCATAGAGGAAAAAGTCATTTTCTTTGGAAATAGTTTTGAAATCAACAAAATATTATGTTTTACAGACCTATTTCTATTGCCATCTGAAACTGAAAGTTTTGGTTTGGCTGCATTAGAAGCTATGGCATTTGGAGCTCCTGTGATATCGAGTAATACAGGAGGAATACCTGAAGTAAATAGTCATGGAGAATCTGGATTTTTAAGTAATGTAGGTGATATTCAAGATATGGCTAAAAATGCCATTGCCATATTACGCGACGATGATATATTAAATCAATTTAAGTCCCAGGCTAAAGAAGCCGCTAAACGATTTGATATTCACCAAATCGTACCAATTTATGAAGATATTTACAATCAGGCGTTAGTAAATTGTATCACACTTTAGTAATTTCCAACTAATTATTTTTACCTTAACTGTTCAATATTTATGTTATTATGAACAGAAAGGATTTTCTTAATTTAACTACTAGGGCAGCTATATTTTTAGGAATCACACCGGCAGTTATCGCCTGTAAAGATGACCCTAAACCACAGACCGAAGCTGAACGTATTCAAGACTTATTATCTAATAGAGTAGCGACGGGTAGCGCATTGAATTTGAATGTACCACCAATTAATAAAGTACGCGTTGGCATGATAGGAATGGGAAATCGCGGTAGCGTTCTTATTCAAATGTTTGAATACTTAATTAAAAATAATCATGCCGAAATTGTAGCCCTTTCAGATTTAAAAGAAGATAAAGTCATTCGAAATAATGACTATTTAAAAACCATTCAATCAAACGGCGCCGATCTTTACTTTGGAAATGATTCAGAATGGCAAAAAGTAGCTCAGCGTGACGATATAGACTTGCTCATTATTGCTACACCTTGGAATTGGCATACAGAAATGTCTGTCTATGGTATGGAGCAAGGCAAACATGTGGCTTGTGAGCAACCAATGGCTATGACTTTGGAGGATTGCTGGAAACTAATTGAAGTTGCCGAACGCACGCAAAAACACTGCATGTATATGGAGAATTGCTGCTTTAATGGGGAAGAACTTTGGGTACTAAATATGATTAATCAAGGCGTATTTGGAGATCTAAACCATGCCGAAGGTGCTTATATACACGATTTAAGAAAACACATGATGCATGAAACTTATTATGAAGATCAATGGCGCATAAAACATCATCAAACCAAAAATGGAAATTTTTATACTGGTCATGGTTTAGGACCCGTGAGTTTTTATATGGATATAGGTAGAGGTGATAACTATGATCATCTCGTAAGTATGAGCTCTAAAGAACAAAGTTTAAGTGAAGCAGCTAGAAAACAAAATTTCTGGGCTCAAGAGTTTGCCTGTGGCGATATGAATACCACACTCATCAAAACTAAGAAAGGAAGAACCATAATGCTGCAATTTGACACCCACACTGGTAGACCATATTCACGCTTAAATACGGTGACTGGTACGAAGGCTGCGCATCAAGGTTATCCATCCAGACTTTATATTGGCCATGAAGAATTACAATGGGGCCATAGTTGGTTAAATGAAGAAGACTATAAGGCGTATAGAGAACGTTTTGATCATCCGCTTTGGAAAAAACTTCGAGAGCAAATTGATGCCAATGCGGTAGGGCATGGCGGTATGGACTTTGTTATGATTTATCGATTAATTAGATGTTTAAATCAAGGTCTTCCTTTAGATATTAATTTATATGACGGCGCCCTTTGGAGCGCTGTAACACCATTGAGTGAGTTATCTGTTGCAAACCAAAGTAAGAGTATAAAAGTTCCAGATTTTACGGGAGGTACATGGGAAGCAGCACGACAAAATGAGGTGTTGAGAGAGATTATTTAATAATGAAAATAATGATATTATCATGGAAGAATTAATCAGACAAATATTTCCATCGGTTGGTGGGATTGTATATTCTACAGGAGTCGAAGAGGTTGATGCTTCTTCACTGGGAAGTTTGTTTAACGTAATAGGAAGTACAGATGATCCTGAAGTTGATGGACTAAATTGGAAGAATTTATTCTTGAGTTATTTTCCTGATGCTGACGAATGTTATGTAATAAGCGGTAATACTCCAGTTCGTGGAAAATCACACCCACAATTTGATGTAGGAGGTCACGTTTGTACTGGTAGTAGTAGAGAATTAAAACCTAACGAGGATTGCTATCTCATGCCTTTGTGTAAAGCACATAACAATGGAAATGATTATGAATTTATTACATATCATACACCAATATTAAAACTCAAAGGATATATGACGGCCGATGTTGCACTCACGTTTATGGCAAGAATGGATGACGAATTACCTTATTCACTGGTTTTTTCTCAAGGTGATAATTGGTTTCACGCTAACATATCTCATCAAAGAATGCTGCACATTATTGAATCAGAATCCTTAGACGACTTAGGTTTTGGCAATTTAGAAGATCATATCCTTCTTAAACGTCATGAAGATGAAGGCCTCCTTCGAGTAGTCAAAACCACATTATAAGAAAAAGCCACCTATTTAGGTGGCTTAACTAATCGTAGTATTTATTAAAATTGATACCTCAACCCCAATGCAATATCAAAATCGACATCGTCATTCAAGTCGCCAAAACCAATTTCTGGTCTAAAGTCTAAAGAGATGAGTAATGGAATATTAAAATCATACTCAATACCAATATCTCCTGCAACAAATAGGGCTGTTTCACTGTCATCTGTTCCCATTGGAACATTGTCAATACTGTAAGACGCAATTCCACCGCCTGCACCTACATACCAATTAAAGTTGCCATCTAGATTGTAAACCCATTGATAAAGTCCGGCAATTCTAAAGGCGTCGTAATTACTGCCATCACGCCAGCCCAAATCAAATTCTAAACGGTTATTATCAACACCTATAGCACGTTGATACGATATTTCAGCCCCAAACCCATCGCTATCACCCAAACGTAAACCAATAGCATTGTCGGCAATATTCTGCGCCTGAGCTGTAAATGCAAAGCCAAAAGCCAGCATTGTGAATACAAATAAATTTCTCATAATGTTCGTTTTTTGTTGTAAAAATTAGGTTATAAAATTCGTTTAATTCTCTACTCTAAGCAAATTTTATACCAAAACAATAAACGGAATAATGAAAAAAAAATTGAAAAGTCAATCACTTTTTTTTAGCTTGTCTTTTTCTTTATTTACTATAGTGATGGCGGCAATAAGATCGCTAGGCTCCATTGATTTAATATCTTCATCTGCGAAGAACGGTGATAATTTGTCTTCATTATACCTATAGATTTTCCAACGTTTAAACTGATATTCTAGCGCTGTAAAATTTTCAACCCAGTCACCGGAATTTAGGTATATAGTTTTGCCGCTTTTATTTTCTTTGATTTCTATTTTAGGCTGGTGAATATGCCCACAAACAACATAGTCATAACCATTTTCAATGGCTATATCTGAGGCTGTTGTTTCAAAGTCATTAATAAACTTAACGGCGCGTTTTACACTGTTCTTTATCTTTTTTGATAATGAATATTTTTCGCGACCTAATTTTTGTAAGCACCAGTTTACCAATCGATTTAGAAGGATTAATATGTCATAACCATAACCACCTAATTTCGCAAGCCATTTCGCGTTTTGAACTGAAACATCAAATACATCACCGTGAAAAATCCATGCCTTTTTACCATCTAGTTGAAGTACTTTTTTATTAACGATACTAATATTTCCTACGCTGACATCAGAAAATTTCCTTAGAATTTCATCATGATTACCAGTAATGTAAATGACTTCTGTTCCTTGACTTGCCATATCCATGATTTTCTTTATTACTTGCATATGCGTAGGCGGAAAGTACCGTTTACTAAATTGCCAAGCATCAATTATATCACCATTTAAGATAAGTTTTTTAGGCTCGATGCTGTTAAGGTAGGTCACCAATTCTCTAGCATGGCAGCCATATGTGCCTAAGTGCACATCAGAAATCACAGCTACCTCAATTTTTCGTTTTAGTCTCAATTTGGGCCCATTTAACCACCTTACAAATAAATGATTTCAGCTTTAATAAAATGTCAAGAATAAATTAAGTAATGGCTCAGAAACAGTTAATAAATTGTTACCAGAAAATGAAGGTTGTGTTGTAAAGATTTTTGTTTCTCTATTATTACAATTACATTAGCAGAAAAGAAGTTTTATGGCAGGAAATTCCTTCGGAAATCTCTTTAAATTAAGCACTTTTGGAGAATCACATGGCGAAGCGATTGGAGGTGTTATTGATGGCTGTCCGGCTGGACTCCAATTAGATATGGAAGCTATTCAAGATGAAATGAATAGACGTAAACCTGGACAATCGGAAATTGTAACACAACGTAAAGAACCAGATACTGTAAAATTCTTATCAGGCATTTTTGAAGGCACAACTACAGGCACACCAATCGGTTTTGTTATAGAAAATGCTAACCAAAAATCTAGGGACTATTCACATATTAAAGATGTGTTTAGACCTAGCCATGCCGATTTCACCTACGAAAAGAAATACGGCATTAGAGACTACAGAGGTGGCGGTCGAAGCTCGGCGCGCGAAACAGCTTGTAGAGTAGTTGCGGGAGCCATTGCAAAACAATTAATAGGTGACATTCAAATTTTTACCTATACCTCATCAGTAGGTGATATCTACCTTAAAAAGCCATATCAAGATTTAGATGTTTCGAAAATTGAGTCTAATGCAGTTCGATGTCCTGATGACGTCATAGCTGAGCAGATGATAGCCAAAATTAAGGCCATTAGAAAAGAAGGCGATACCATAGGTGGTACGGTAACTTGTGTGGCTAAAAATGTACCAGTAGGTTTAGGCGAGCCTGTATTTAATAAGTTACATGCCGAATTAGGAAAGGCAATGCTTTCAATAAATGCAGTAAAAGGGTTTGAATATGGAAGTGGCTTTTGTGGTGTACAGATGAAAGGCAGTGAACACAATGATGTGTTTAATGAAGATGGCACTACACAAACTAACTTATCTGGCGGAATTCAAGGCGGCATAAGTAATGGCATGGATATATATTTTAGGGTAGCCTTTAAACCCGTTGCTACTATTATGCAAAGGCAGGACACTATAGATAAGACAGGTGCTACTGTTGAAATGCAAGGTCGCGGTAGACACGATCCTTGTGTGGTGCCTAGAGCTGTACCTATTGTTGAAGCGATGACAGCTTTGGTTTTAGCAGATTACTATTTATTAAATAAGATTTCTAAACTATAACGATATATGAAAAAATTAGCGCTGCATTGGCAAATATTAATAGGTATGCTCCTAGGTTTAATCTTTGGATTTGTTATGCTCCAAATAGAATTTGGACCCGAATTTGTAGATAGGTGGATCAAACCTTTAGGAACTATTTTTGTTAGGCTACTTAAGTTAATTGCTATACCTCTTATTTTGGCGTCTTTAATAAAGGGAATTTCAGACCTCAAGGACATTTCAAAATTTGCTAATATAGGTTTACGAACAATTCTAATTTATGTGATTACAACTGTAGTTGCCATTTCTATAGGATTGATGCTCGTAAATGTTATTCAACCAGGTGATGGCGTATCTGACGAAACAATTGCCAAATTAACAGAAACCTATGCTGGCGATAGTAGCGTGCAATCTAAAATTTCGGAAGCAACGCGACAAAAAGATAGTGGTCCTCTGTCGTTTTTGGTAGATATGGTGCCAGAAAACGCATTTTCGGCATTGAGCAATAATAAGCTAATGTTGCAAGTAATTTTCTTTGCTATTTTTCTTGGTATTTCAATGCTGCTTATTGGTGAAAAAAGCGCAAAACCGCTTAAAGATTTCTTCGATTCATTAAATGAAGTTGTACTTAAAATGGTGGATCTTATAATGCTTAGTGCACCATATGCCGTGTTTGCTTTATTGGCCAGTGTTGTTGTTTCTTCTGGTGATCCTGAATTACTATATGCGTTACTAAATTATTCTGTTGTTGTGCTAATTGGATTAGCTCTAATGATTGTGTTCTATCTTATTGTTGTTGGAACACTTACTAAAAAGAATCCGTTTTGGTTTTTGAAACAAATCAGTCCGGCCCAATTGTTAGCATTCTCAACAAGCAGTAGTGCGGCGACCTTACCTGTAACGATGGAACGTGTTGAAGAGCATATAGGCGTAGACAAAGAAGTATCTAGTTTTGTGTTGCCTGTAGGTGCAACAATCAATATGGACGGAACGAGTTTATATCAAGCCGTAGCAGCCGTTTTTATAGCACAGGCCTTAGGATTTGATTTAACTTTTGGAGATCAACTTACCATAGTTCTTACGGCCTTATTGGCTTCTATTGGTAGTGCAGCTGTACCAGGAGCAGGCATGGTGATGCTGGTTATTGTTCTTGAAGCTGTTGGATTTCCAGCCGACAAATTAGCGATAGGATTGGCATTAATTTTTGCGGTAGATAGACCGTTAGATATGTGTAGAACCGTCGTAAATGTAACTGGTGATGCTACGGTATCTATGGTAGTTGCCAAATCTGTAGGTAAACTGGGTAAACCTAAACCAAAAGAGTGGGATGACCATTATGAAGAAGTAAAATAAATTTTCTAATTTTAATAGTATAGTTACCAACCTAAATAAGTCGTAGTTATGAACATTTGTTTTATAATGTATCCATGGGAACAGATCGATGCTGAAAATGACACCAGTCTTGCGTTGATTAAAGAATGTGTTAAGCGTGGTCATGGGGTAGCCATGTGTATTCCGGCGAATCTTACCATTAGAAATAGTGTTACAAATGCTTTCGTCACAGTTGTAGGCAGAATGGATAAAGTACCCAATTCATTAAAGTCATTTTACAATAAGGCCGAATTACGTGAAGAAATGCTTCCTTTAGCTGGTTTCGATGTGATATTTTTTAGAGCAAATCCGCCTTTAGACCCAATTATGCTTAATTTTTTAGATTCAGTAAAGGACGATGTCTTTATCGTGAATTCTCTCGAAGGCATGCGTGAGGCTAACAATAAACTTTATACAGCGGCATTTGGAGATGCACATAGTAATATTATTCCATCAACTCACGTCTCTAAAAATAAGCGCTATCTAGTAGATCAAATTAAAGAGTCTAAGGCAGATAAAATGATTCTAAAACCTCTAAATGGTTTTGGTGGCTCTGGTGTAATTTTGATTGAAAAGTCGGCGATGAATAATATTAATTCGTTATTAGATTTTTACATCACAAATTCAGACGGTTCATCTAATTATGTCATACTTCAAGATTATATTGAAGGCGCCGATCAAGGTGATGTTAGAGTCCTTTTACTTAACGGTGAGCCCGTTGGTGCCATGCGTCGTGTACCAGGAAGTGGTGATCATCGTTCTAATGTTTCCGCAGGCGGAAGCGTACAAAAGCATACACTTACTAAAGAAGAAAAGGCCTTATGCAAGCAAATAGGACCTAAGCTAGTTAATGATGGATTATACTTCGTAGGGATTGATGTGATTGGTGGGAAGCTGGTTGAAGTTAATGTCATGTCGCCGGGAGGCATCACTTATATCAATAAAGTATACAAACCAAAAGTTAAAGTTGAGGAAAAAGTGATTGATTTTGTTGAAAGCAAAGTTCAAGATAAACTTCAAGCCTTTGACAGGCGTGTTAAACTAAGAAAAACAGTTGAAGAGGCCTAGCCTATGAATGCACCAAATTGGACTAAAGAAGAACTCATAGCGTATATTTTATTGTATGCAGCACATTCTAACACCGATGAAGACAACCACGAACGCAATGTGATCATATCAAAAGTAGATATGCAAACATTTCAACGTATTCACGATGAGTTTGATGCTGACAATGACTACCAAAGCATACAGAAAATAATTAAAGGTATAGAGGCACATCACTATTCTAAAACCGATTTAAATAGCCTACTTTCCGACCTTAAATTACTGTTTCTTTCAGATGGTAAATTTGACACGGTTGAACGTCAAGTATATCAGCTTATCAAGAAACTCTTGGGCTAACTCGCATTTAAAATCTCATGATAGTATTATATAAAGCATTAAATAGGTTAGGGATTCTTAGGTTATTTAATATTAAGACTTACCTTAAAGTAGGGCCAAAAAAAGTGGCTATTCCCCTAATTAAAGGTCTGGGGCTTTCACATTTTAACCCAAGTGAAAATTGGTTGGTGAGTCTTTTAAATACAATACCCTTGGATAGCAATCTACAGGTTTTTGATATAGGCGCTAATATTGGACAGAGTTTAGTGAAATTTAAGACAGTTTTCCCAGATAGCGATTATATTGGATTTGAGCCTAATTCGAATTGTGTTTACTATTTAAATGAACTTATTGCTGCAAATGCATATTCAAATGCCGTTATACTTCCAGTGGCAGTTTCAAAATCGACTTCAATCCAGAGTTTATATTATAATAGTAATACTGATTCTACAGCTACCATATTGGAGGATTTTCGTCCGGGCCGATATGCTCAAGGGAAGAAAGATACTATAGTCACTATTGATCTAGATAGTCATTTTCTTAAGACCTTTGGCTCAGAAATTATAATGAAAATTGATATTGAGGGCAGCGAGTATCTAGCGCTTCAAGGCATGACAAAATTTTTAGATATTAACAAACCAATTATAATATGTGAAGTATTAGATACGCATTCAAAACACACTATGAGCGCTCACCAAGAGCGAATGTCGACTATTGAAAGGACTTTAGAGAAATGTAATTTTGAAGCCTTCCAGATTGTTCAGAATGAGATAGATACAAATAATACGTTCTTAAAGCCAGTTACTAAATTTCCTTTAAGAATATGGGATTCAACGAGTAGAGCTACTAACGATTATTTGTTTTTACATAAGGATAAAAAAGAATTAATAGCTAAATTCATAATTAAATAAATGTAGGATTAAAGTTTCAATTCATGGAGAAATTATCTATAGATGCAATTATAGCGCGAATTAAGAATGGCGATAGATTTCATGCTGTAGCCGAAGATTATTCATTCACTTTGAAAATTGATAACTATGTACACTATGTTTGTGGCGCAGTTCATGATGGTCATAAATTTAGGAAAGAACTTTGGGACAATTGTTTGCATAGTTCGTATGAGCGATGGTATGAAGAAGATCCCGAAACCAAAAACATGGTGATTTCACATCCCATATTAATTGCTGGATGTGATTCACGATTTGAGTATGACTTAAATAGAACGCCCGAGGAAGCCGTTTTTGAAACCGCTTGGGGGAAACAACTCTGGAAAAAACCACTTTCAAGAACAGAACATCAAACGTCACTTACTAAACATACAAACTTCTTTCGCGTTGTAGACGCACTCATTACAAAAATAGAAAGCTTATTTGGGGCATGCATTGTGTATGATATGCATAGTTATAATTGGCGACGATGGGATAGGGAAGTACCGACCTGGAACTTAGGTACATCTAATATAGACAATGATCGTTTTGGACATTTGGTAAATTCTTGGCGTGACAGTCTAACTCAAATACAATTACCAAATAATATCAAATCTTCTGCAGATATTAACAATACCTTTTTTGGCAATGGATATTTCTTGAAATTTATTACGAAAAACTTTCAAAATACCTTAGTTTTGGCTACTGAAATTGCCAAAGTATATTGCCATGAATACGATCAGGTCATTTATCCTGAAGTGGTACATGCTGTGGAAGAGCAATTACGAACCAAATTAGTAGATCACGCTACTAATTTTGCTCAACAATTCTGTAATTAGAAACGTATTAAATGAAGGGAGAACAGGCCACTGCAACTAAAGCACTGTTAGAAATTGATGAGTATATTGATCATTTGGTCAAACGTATTGAGTTACTCAATTATGTTAACCCAATGAACATAGAAGAGGAAAGAGCAAAATTTTTTGCTTCTAAATATTTAACTGATCCTGTTTTTAAATATCCTGAAATAGATTTTGATAAGTTTAAATTGCATCGGGAGTTCTTTTCTCAAAAGATTGAACTGATAGAGGACAAGCGTATTAAGCAGTTATACGAAGATATCATCTACTTTTATTCTGGTTTAATACAAAGTATCGAAACAATTGGTGATCCGCAATTCTATTATAATAGCTTGCATTCGTTTGGTACACCAACAGAAAAAGACGTTGAGAATGCGAAGTTTATATTGCATTTTAAAGACAATCCTAAAGCCGAACATTTTCAACCTAAATTCTCTCCCGAAGAAACCGAACTTAAGTTTAGAGATTTCTCCAAACGTTACGATTTTACCTATCAAATAAAGTATTCAGATAAAATGGGTGCCATTGCTATGGTACTTAACAATACACAAACTTTGGTAATCAACCAAAATCATACATTTAGCGAAAATCAAATCGGTGTATTAACCAATCATGAAATTGGTGTTCATATGGTGACGACAATGAATGCGCTACTACAACCATTAAAAATATTCTCTCACGGTTTACCTAATAATGTGGAGACTCAAGAGGGATTAGCGGTATTTAGCGAGTATATGTCGGGTAACATGACTATTAAACGGCTCAAAGAGCTAGCATATCGTGTTTTGGCTGTAGATAGTTTAGCAAAGGGCTATTCCTTCTCTAAAACGTTTAGAATGCTGCACAATAATTATGATCTTAATAAGAATTCAGCCTACTACATTACAGTTAGAGCACATAGAGGAGGAGGACTAACAAAAGATTATTTATATCTAACCGGACTCAAGAAGGTTTACAATTACTACAAAGCAGGAAAAGACTTGAGTTTATTGTTAACAGGTAAGGTGTCTTTTGAACAGATAGACAACATTAAATACTTGATGGATAAAGGCTTAGCAATTCCTTCAAAGCATTATACCGATTCATTTTTGAAGAATGAGAACACAAACGAAACGGTTGATTTCATTCTTGAAAATCTTAAATAAAGCCTCAAGACTGTATTAGTTCTTGCAACATTAATCACAACTTTAGGAGTGCTTAGACATGGCACTTTATAAAGAATTTGCTTCATTCCTAACTAACGGAAGTCAGGGGCAAACTGACGTTCAATACATTCTTGAGGCTTAAATAACAACTTCAATCTTACTTAAATATAAAATGATGATCCATTGCGATCAATCAGTATTTAGTAATGTAGACTTTTTATTGAGTAAAGTAAGCACCACGATGAGTTAGTTGCATTTCATCCTAATAAATTACACGCTAATTTTGTTTAACAAAAATAAAGGTGGTTAAACGATATTTTAGTCATACGAATTACGACCATTTCTATATTTACAATAGCAATATAAATGTGCTATAAATTAAATTTAGTTTTTTCGTTAGTTGTTAAAATGTATTAAACCTTGAGCAATCTTGCTCAGGGTTTTTTATTGCAGAAATTTTGATTGAAGTTCTGGAGTTGGTATCATGCAACTTTCTCTTTTGCCATACCATTTATATCTGTTTCTCGCTATGAAATCGTAAATCCAGTTTCTCAAAAATGGTGGTATTATATAGAAAATTGATAACATATTTCGAGGAAAACCAAGTTTACTGGCAATTGCTAGTGCAGCCGATGATTTTATTTTTAGCCCTTTGTCGTACGAATACAATAAAATAGAATCAGTTTTGCTGGTATCTATATTATATTTCTCAATGAGCTTTTGACCTGCGTCACTTTGTAAAGCAGAAAACATAAAACGATTACTACGATCATGTCTTATGACATAAGTAACACTTGAATTGCAAAGATTGCATATGCCGTCAAACAAAATAAGCTGTTTGTCCTTTGGGAGTCCTTCTATCACAATGCAAAAATACGACTTATTTGACGATATTAGTAATTGTTAGGATTTGGAAGTCTCTACCAATTCTAGGGCCTCAACACTAACATTCGTGGTAAATATACCATAGTTAACAATGGCTTTATTCTTCTCAATTTTATCAATAGTACCAATTGCTCTGCCATCTTCTAAACGTACGCGATCTCCTATTTTAAAATTGGGCCTGGGTTTAGGGGTTTTAATTTCTTTCTTCTTAGCTGCCTTTTTCTTTTTACGAATGACTTCAACTTGCTTCTTTACTTCACGTTTTACTTTAATTTCTTTTGCTTGCTTTACCTTTTTCTCTTTTGGAGTAATAGTTTTTCGTTTAGAATTTTCGATTTGTACGATTCTAAACAGTTCGGCTAATAAATCACGTTTACGTTTGTTATTAAAATATATTTCAGCAGCCTTATCGACTTTTTGACCTAGGTAGATCAACCTTTGATTAGCATCATATAATTCTTGATAGCTTTCTAATTTTGCTTGTACTCGTGCGTTAATGCCTTCAAGTTTATCTGCCTCGGCTATTTTCTTTTGTTCATTTGCTTTTAACGAACGCTCTGTTTTTTCAAGCTTACTTCGTTCTTTTTGAAGTTTAGCAATTGTACGATCAAAGCGAATTTTACCGCGTTCAATCTTCTTTTTCGCTTTATTAATTAAACTATAAGGAATACCATTTTTTTGAGCCACTTCAAACGTAAAAGAGCTTCCTGCTTGCCCAACTACAAGTTTAAATATAGGTTGCAGTGAACGCTCATCAAACAACATATTAGCGTTTTGCATATATGGTAATTCATTAGCCAATAACTTTAAATTGGAATAATGCGTTGTAATAATTCCAAAGGCCTCACGTTCGTAAAAAATCTCTAAAAAGGCTTCTGCTAACGCGCCACCTAGTTCAGGATCGCTACCAGTTCCAAATTCATCAATCAAGAAAAGTGTTTTATCATTACACTTTTTTAAGAAGTAATTCATTTGTTTAAGTCGATAACTATATGTACTCAAATGATTTTCTATGGATTGATTATCACCAATATCGCTTATGATACGATTAAAAATACTAAACGTACTGCGCTCATGAACAGGTACTAAAAGCCCAGATTGTAGCATGACTTGTAACAAACCTACGGTTTTAAGCGTAATACTTTTACCGCCAGCATTTGGTCCTGAAATCACGATAATTCTGTGATTCTCGTCAAGCTCAAGTGTTTGTGGAAAGGTTTTTTCACCCTTCTTATTATTAGATCGCAATAGTAAAGGATGAAAGGCATCTTTAATATCTAAAACTTTCTTGTCTGATAAGTTTGGTAAGACTGCACCAATAGACCTGGCGTATTTGGCCTTCGCATAAAGTACATCTAAATGGGTGAGAAACGACTGATATAGCTTAAGCAGTGCCTTTTGCGTTCTTATTACATCTGTTAATGCCTTAAGGATTCTAATGAGCTCTTCACGTTCCTCAAATAGTACATTGTTGAGTTCTCGTTGAGCCTTTAACGTATTTTCAGGTTCAATATAAACAATGCTACCTGTTTTGCTTGAACCAAGTATTGAGCCTTTAACTTTACGCCTATACATGGCTTTTACAGCCAGAACGCGACGGTTCTCAATAACACTTTCCAGAATATCATCTAAAAAATCTTGAGCTTTATAACCACTTAATGCTTTTTTAAAGCTCCCGTTAATTTGCTTTCGAAGTTTAGAAATAGCTTGTCTAAGCACTGCCAATTCTGGGCTTGCATCGTGTTTGATTTGGCCATGTTTATCAATAACATTTTCAATGGCCTTAACGATAACATCAGTAATTTCAATTTGTGAAGCTTCATGATGAAGTGTAGGGTAGTAGTCTTTAAATTTTTTGAAAAATTTAATAAGTGTATTACTGGTTGCACTAAGCGCGGCAATTTTTCTAAAACTTTCAACTTCAAGAAAAGTATTTTCTATGCTGAGTTGTTTTAATTCAGAATTTATGGCATCAAATCCATGATTTGGTATTCTATTGTCGTTTTCGAATGACGATAAATACTCATTTGTTTGGTTTAGGGCGTATCGAATATCCTCTTTAGTATTAAAAGGCACCGTTTTAAGAACCGCTTTTTCACCTAAAGACGTTATACAATACTCAGAAATCTGCAGAAGTACTGCAGGTAATTCTAAATCATTAAGTGTATTTTTATGAATAGAAATCATAGCATCAATAGCTACACAAATTTAAGTACTTTTAACGGTTAATAAGCCTGACATTTCAATCAATTATGAATGTAAAAATAAATGCGTCTTGGAAAAATCATCTTCTAGATGAATTTCAAAAACCTTATTTCAAGTCGCTTACTGAATTTGTTAAACAAGAATATAATTCAAATCGCTGTTTCCCTCCTGGAAATCAAATTTTTGCAGCATTTGATTATTGCGGCTTTGATGAAGTAAAAGTCGTTATTATAGGCCAGGACCCATATCATGGTATTGGCCAAGCCAATGGTCTATGTTTTTCAGTAAATGATGGAGTTAGTCATCCGCCATCATTAAGAAATATATTTTTAGAAATAGAGAAGGACCTGGGTAAAGCCTATCCAGAAAGTGGGAATTTAGAGCGTTGGGCTAAGCAAGGCGTACTACTATTAAATGCCACGTTAACCGTAAGAGCTCACAATGCTGGAAGCCATCAAAATAAAGGGTGGGAAACATTTACCAATGCAGTTATAGAAGTCATATCCGAAAAAAAGGAAAATATTGTGTTTTTACTATGGGGAGGTTTCGCTAAAAAGAAAAGCAAATTCATTGATCCACAGAAACACATTATCTTAACGTCTGGCCATCCATCACCTTTAAGTGCCAATAAAGGGTATTGGTTTGGCAATAAACACTTTAGTAAAACTAACTACCAGTTGCAGCAAGTTGGCCTTCAGACTGTCGATTGGTAACAGTTTGTACGCCAGTTTTTCTTAAAATAAAAGGTTTTTCTCTTGGCTTGCGCTTGGATGTCTTATTACAACTGAAGGCAAGCAGTAGAAAGTTAATGGCAACTAGTATAGATAAAACAATAGTAATCATATAAATCATAAGCGACTTGGGTTTAACATTTGATTAACGTTACGAATATAGTAAAAAATATACAAAAGCATGATTAATAAGGAATTATATAGAAATATGTGAAAGTTTTATAATTTCTTATTAAAGTGTGATTGTCAATTGATTATAGGGATAAATCTCTGGTATAATATCCAACATTTTGAGTTGCTCTTGTACATTTTGGACGGTTTCAGGTAATACTTGTTGCTGAGACCATTCGGTAATGGCCAACCATTCTTGAACGTCTTCAAGTTTCTGTCCATACCTATTTGCAATGGTCTTATCGATACTTGGGATGTGTTTAAACTCGGCCGTAGTATTATTTATAATGTTCAATATAGTTCGTAATGTTTCACCCTCTTTTTCAATAAAATCTTCCCGTGCGGCAATGACGAAACACGGCCAAGGTGTTGGACATTCACCAATACGCCTGAACGTATGATCATCGACAAAAGGCTTAGTAGTAAACTTTTCCCACATGAAATAATCGGCTTCACCTTGGGTTAAACCTTGAATAGCGCCTTCTAAGTTTTTTATGACTTCAAAATGTAAATCATTTTCCAATTCCCAATTATGATTTTGTGCATTCACGTAGGCCATAAGATGAGAGCCAGAGCCAAATCGGCTAATTGCCGCCTTTGTTCCTTTAATGTCATCTATAGATTTAAAAGTCGAATTATAAGCGACATGAATTCCCCAAATAAGTGGTGATTCCACAAAAGTTTGAACTATTTTACTAGGATTGCCAGCGATGATGTCTTTAATGATACCCTCGGTTAAAATAACGGCTAAATCAATGTCTTTGTTACGTAATGCTTCGCACATTTGTCCTGTGCCTCCATGGTAATCTATCCACCTTAAATTGATGTTTTTTTGCTTATAGGCACCATCGCGTAGTGTTAAATACCATGCCAGATTAAAATGCTCTGGTACACCTCCAATATTAACTCGTTTCATCATAGATTAACTCACCAATTTTTGAAGTGTATATTCAATTAATTGATTTACTGCATCTTTGGGGTTCTCACTAAAACTTCCTACTGCGCGATTGGCAAGAATAGCATTTAGTGACAAGGCATTATGGTTAAGAAGTTTGGCCATACCATAGATAACCGCAGTTTCCATTTCTAAATTGGTAATTCTATGATCATTAAATTTAAAACTGTCAATTTTTTCGTTTAAGTCAGGATCTTCAAGAGCTAATCGTATAACTCTACCTTGAGGACCATAAAATCCTCCTGCAGTGGCAGTTATACCTTTATGTAATTTGTTGTCATCAAATTTTTCATGTAGTTTTTGACTACTTTGAATAACTAAAGGACGTGCTTTATTTTTGCTCCAGTTGGTATGTAAAATAAAGGCATCTTCAATATTTTGATTACAAATATTATTTAACTTATAAAAATGTAACATGCCGTTTAGGTCTAATCCATGTGTGCTCAATACAAAACTATCAACAGGAATATCTTCCTGCAATGAGCCAGAGGTTCCCACTCGTACAATGTTAAGAGAAGTCAATTGTTCTTTTGGCTTTCTCGTGTCTAGATCAATATTTACTAAGGCATCAAGCTCATTCATCACAATGTCAATGTTGTCAGGGCCTATGCCAGTAGAAATAACCGTTATGCGCTTGTTTTTGTAATACCCAGTTTGTGTTTTGAATTCTCTTTTTTGAGTTTCAAATTCTATAGTATCAAAATGCTTAGAAATGCGTTCTACACGATCTTGGTCACCAACAAATATGATATTCTTGGCAATGTGTTCTGGCTTGAGGTTAAGGTGGTAAATACTACCATCAGGATTTAGAATTAGTTCTGAAGGCTTAATTGACATTAATGATAGTTTTTACTAATTTGTTTTCGTGTTTATTAAAAAGGAAATCTAATCGATTAACACCGCCAAATTTAATGTCATTATTTATTTCTAAGGCAAAATTATGTTGTCCTAAAAGCGCCTCATGACCTTTTCTGTTAAGTACTAATTTGCCTTCGACTTTTTCAAAAAACATAGAAAGTTTCTCTATCATTCGCAACACTTGAATATCTCCGTATCCATAATAACCTTGATAATTTAAAACATAACCCAATAGATGATTCGTAGATTTTATATCATTTAAATTAATGGTTTCTAAAATATGCTGTTCGAGACGACTTAAACCACTTTTAGAATCTGGAAAACGTTTTAAATGTGCTTTTAAACAGCTATTTAAATAAGGAAAAGAAGACGTTTTAAGAATAAAAGGCTTTATCAAATTATGACTTTTGCCACAATATAATTGCCACAACGTGGTCGCCAAATCAATATCTGATTGAGACAATGGAATCTTACGGCTATAATGTTTTAATAGTTGGTCGGCATTTAGTTCGGCTAGTCCTTTGAAATCAGATTCGCCTTTAACACGACCACTACATACAAGGTAGAGTGGAAGGTCTATTTTTTTCTGTTGTATAAGACTAATAACGGCAATGAGATTGATATGACAAAACAAATCATATTCAAACCATAATACAATTTCTTTATAATTATTTTGCCCGTCGAGTTTACTTAATTCTTGCTTAAAATCGTATTCGTCAATATCGATTTCATATTCCTTACTTAGATACGATTTTCTTACTGCAATAAATTCGTCGGAATCAATATGTGTTACAGTTGGACCTTCACAAAGCATCTCCTGCCAAGTTAAAAAGTCGCCAGAAATATCTAGTTCTTTGAGGTATTCTGTTAAACTGGAGCCGTTAGTAATGTGTAAAATTGAATGTGTCATAGTTAACCTCCTACGCGTTTTACATTAAACCCTCTTTGTTTTAAATATTGCATTATTTGATCTCGAAAATTACCTTGAATAATAATTTTATCATCTTTATAACTTCCACCTACACTAAATTGTTTTTTAAGATCTTGTGTTAGTTTCTTAAAGTCTTCTTTAGCACCATTGTAATCCTCAATGATTGTAATAGGCTTGCCTTTGCGTTTTTCGTATTTGCAAATTAGTGGCTCATCTTGTAGCCATATATCTTGAACGTTAGAATGTACAGCTTCAGTATCTGATACGACGTGTTCTGGAAAAAGATTTTTTAATTGGTCTTGAATATCCATTACTTTTTTATAAGTCCAAGTTCTATTAAACGCTCGTTTAAGAATTCACCCGCTGTTATATCATCAAATTGTTTTGGATTGTCCTCATCAATACAACTTTCAAGTACGTCTAATTTCATTTCACTTATGGGATGCATAAAAAATGGAATTGAATAACGTGAAGTTCCCCAAAGTTCTCTAGGTGGATTCACCACTCGATGAATTGTTGATTTTAATTTATTATTGGTATGTCTAGATAACATATCGCCCACATTAATCATGAGTTCGTCTGGTTCGGCAATAGCATCAATCCAATCACCTTCATGGTTTTGAACCTGTAATCCGCGACCTTGGGCACCCATTAACAGAGTAATAAGATTTATATCACCATGGGCTGCTGCTCGAACAGCATTCTTAGGTTCCTGAGTAATTGGTGGATAATGAATTGGTCTTAATATACTATTCCCATTATGAATGTACTCGTCAAAATAGGTTTCTTCTAAATCAAGATGTAATGCTAATGCCCTTAGCACATATCTGGCAGTTTTCTCAAGCATTCTGTAAGTTTCACGACCTACTTTATTAAATCCAGGAAGTTCTTCTACTTCAACATTAGAAGGATACTCGGCTTTTAGTTTGGGGTTGTTTTCAACATATTGGCCAAAATGCCAAAATTCTTTTAAATCACCTTCTTTTTTACCTTTTGCACTTTCTTTTCCAAAGGAAACATAGCCTCTTTGTCCGCCAATTCCTGGAATTTCATATTTCCGTTTGGTATCTACAGGTAAAGCAAAAAAGTTTCGGATTTCGCTATAGAGGCGTTCTACCAGACTTTCATCTAAAAAATGCCCTTTAAGTGCTACAAAGCCAATGTTTTCATAAGCACTTCCTATTTCTTTGATAAACTTTAGTTTCCGATCAGGATCTCCAGATAAAAAATCATCCAGGTTTACACTAGGGATTCTATTCATCTCAATTAGGATTTTTGTAGTCGATTAACAAATATAATTAAAAACTACGCTAATTTCATTTTGTGAAGAGTACAAAGTATATTTTTGCTACTTTTGAACTACCAAACTTTGCGCATGAGTACTACACAAGACAGGAAACGCGAATTGATATTCGATAAAAAAAATCTTGATAAAAAGGTTCTTCTTTCGTTGTATAAAAACATGCTAAAACCGCGAATGATTGAGGAAAAAATGCTCATTCTTTTAAGGCAAGGTAAGATTTCGAAGTGGTTTTCGGGTATAGGTCAGGAAGCGATAGCTGTTGGTGTGACAATGGCAATGAAAACTGAAGAGTATATTCTTCCCATGCATCGTAATTTAGGGGTATTTACTACAAGAGATATTCCATTAAATCGCTTATTTGGACAATGGCAAGGTAAAGCTAGTGGATTTACCAAAGGTCGTGATCGTTCATTTCATTTTGGAACACAAGACTATAACATTGTTGGAATGATTTCGCATTTAGGTCCTCAATTGGGTGTTGCTAATGGTATAGCATTGGCGAATTTGTTGAACAAGAATAAACTAGCAACGGCTGTATTTACAGGAGAAGGCGGAACAAGTGAGGGCGATTTTCACGAAGCACTTAATGTGGCTTCGGTATGGCAATTGCCAGTGATATTTTGTGTTGAGAATAATGGTTATGGGCTGTCTACACCTACCAATGAGCAATACAATTGTAAGCATATCGCCGATAAAGGCAAAGGGTATGGCATGGAGTCTTTTATTTTAGATGGCAATAATGTTTTAGAAGTTTACACTAAACTATCGAAGCTGTTAGCTAGCATTAGAAAACGGCCAAGACCAATTCTAATCGAATTTCAAACGTTTAGAATGCGTGGGCACGAAGAGGCGAGTGGCACTAAGTATGTGCCTAAGGACCTAATGGATTATTGGGCTAAGAAAGATCCAGTAAAAAACTACGAAGAGTTTTTAAAAGATGAAGGTGTCTTAAATGAGAAACTTGAAAGTCAAATAAGAGAGCAAATTGTAGACGATATCAATGCAAATCTTGAGATTGCCTTTAATGAGGAACCTATAGAATCTAATTTAACAATAGAATTAGATGATGTATACAAAACATTTGATTATCAAGAAATTAAACCCAATAATAAAGTTAAAGAATTACGTTTTGTAGATGCCGTTTCTGAAGGCTTATTCCAATCTATGGAACAACATCCTGAATTGGTTCTTATGGGACAAGACATTGCCGATTATGGCGGTGTTTTTAAAGTGACTGAAGGATTCGCTAAAGCCTTTGGTAAAGAGCGCGTTCGTAACACACCAATTTGCGAATCGACTATTGTAGAAGCAGGAATGGGTCTATCAATAGCTGGTAAAAAAAGTGTTGTAGAAATGCAGTTTTCCGATTTTGTGACTTCAGGATTTAATCCAGTAGTCAATTATTTGGCAAAAGTACATTATCGTTGGAATCAGAATGCTGATGTGGTATTAAGAATGCCATGTGGTGGAGGCGTAGCGGCAGGACCGTTTCATTCTCAAACAAATGAGGCTTGGTTTACAAAAACACCAGGTTTAAAAGTGGTTTATCCAGCTTTTCCTTATGATGCTAAGGGATTGCTAACAACAGCGATTAACGATCCTAACCCTGTACTTTACTTTGAACATAAAGCCCTTTATAGGAGTATAAGGCAAGAAGTGCCTTCAAATTACTATACGTTACCTTTTGGTGAAGCCAATGTGCTTAAAGAAGGGAATCAAGTTACCATAATTTCATATGGCGCAGGAGTACACTGGGCTTTAGACACTCTAGAGAAGCATCAAGATATCAGTGCCGATCTGTTAGATCTAAGAACCTTGCAGCCTTTAGATACTGACGCTATTTATAATTCAGTAAAGAAAACTGGGAAAGCCATTATACTTCAAGAAGATAGTTTGTTTGGTGGTATAGCAAGTGATATTGCTGCACTAATTATGGAAAATTGTTTTGAGTATTTAGATGCTCCGGTTAAACGCGTGGCCAGCTTAGAGACGCCCATTCCATTTATAAGTCAATTAGAAGAACAGTATTTACCTAAAGTACGGTTTGAAGAAGAACTCCTCAAATTAATGGCTTATTAATCTTAATTTTTCATTGTAACATTTTATGGTAAAAGGAGACCATTAATTTGACACAATTTGATTCATGCAGAAGCTAAAAGATGCCAATTTATACAGAAGTGAACTCATACCAGTAAGTGGAAAACTGGTTGAGCGCTATAATCAATGCCTGAAGACTTTAGGTTTTAAGCCTACTAAATTGAAATCATTTTCAATTGATGGCATAGGCTGGAGTCCAGAAATTGCAGAAGAACAGAAAAATATTCATTACCTCAATCATGGTGATGCAAATCCACATGGTATTCTAATTTCTCCACTGCAAAAAGGGAAGCCAGTGTATGTGCCATTTCACTCATTTGATCGCAATATGATGAAGCATGTTTTTAAGGAACGTGGCACTCAAATTAACGATATCACCAGAGATTCAGCAATCTGTATGGATTTCGACCAGCATATCGATACATTTTTTGAACCCCTTGATATTCTAAAATATGATGAGGTACAAATCACGTTTAGGTTAATGGATGATCTCAATAAGATTCAGAATGAACAAATGCAGTTGATTGAGATTTTTAATAATGGTAATAACTATATAAACGAAGCCATTCATGAACAACTTTTAGAGTCATCTAAGACACATGGCGATCTCAGAGGAAGAAATCTTAATATTGATCCGGTAAATTTTAAAACAGACTCGTTCTATACAAGAGCTTATGGTGGTGTATATGTATTGCGTGATTTTATTTCTACAATAGTTGTATTTGAAGATGAATCGGTACATCAAGAAGCTATTAAAGATACGTCACATGATGTGCTCATATACCATATTTCACAACCCGAACTGATGAAAAAATTGAGGGACCATTTAATAATCGAATGTGACCTCGAGGAGATTGTAAAGACTCGGCGCTACGAGCGCATTAAAAAATGCATGCTCAATAAAGTTATTAAAGAAGCACAACACCCAATAAAAGACATTTTATCTGATAAAGTACTGTTTAAGAGTTATCTAAATCGAATAGATGTTAAAGCATTAAAACGCGTTACTGGTGTAGAAATTTATTTAGAACGTTTAGAACGTAGCAATGCATTTAAGATATATGATTTAGTTGACGACCACTTATATTTTGCATTGCATCAGCCGCATTCTTCCTTAGAACCTAGGCATCAAGATTTAATTTGGAAGTTACTTATGAATATAGCACCTTTAGATGTATTGTTTTTGTATTGGTATGATAAACAGGACTTTTACAAGCTTTATGAGGATTGGTCAGATAGTTTTAAGGATTGGGTTATAGAAACCATTAGTAACAATATTTAACAATTTTAGACTAACTTTATAAAGGCACTTAAAATTAGAACATTATGACTTTAGAACTTATTGTTTTTGTTGGCGCTATTTTGTTTGGTATCCTCTTGTATTGGAGAGAATCTAATGGTAATGGGTTGTATCGATTTTTTAATAAAATTGTGAATAGCAAAGAATTACAGATGAAACCTGATGACAAAACAGGTTTTGTTTACCAACAGAATTTCATACTCCGTTTAGTTTATGTCACTGTGTTATTTATTCTACTCATGGTGATTCTTAAATTTTTAATCCCAATAAATTATACTACAGTTTCTATCTTCGCTTCTTGCATTGTAGGAACACTTATAGGTACATATGTTGCGAATTTTGTTTTGAAATCGGGTAAGGTTCTTGATGAAAAAGGAGATGTGATTTCTGATATCGTTAAAGACACAATCGATAAAGGTAAAGACATCATTGACGACTTGAATAACAAAGAGAAAAGTACCTCTGATGAAGCGATAGTAGAATCAAAACAAGAAACAGACAGTATCGATGAAACTTCAGAAAAAAGTGCGCGTGAGCGATTAAAAGACAAAGGTTTACTTTAATAAGCATACAAAATAATATGATAAAATCTTACTGGAACAAAGGCAAGAAACAAAAGACCATTACTATTATTTTAGGTCTCGTTCTACTATTTTTCATTTTTATTCTTCGCGACGATTATCAACCAGCGTTGTTGTTTTTTCGAAAGTTTATTTTCATCATTCTTCTAAGTGGACTTGTATTATTTTTCGGTTTAAGAAAATTTAGAAGCACACCAAGTGCTGGTAAGCGTATTGGGATACTGGCTTTATTGATATTGTTTTTTGGCATTTTATATGTGATTGGCTGGCATTTTAAGATGTATGATTATATGAAGACCTATAATGTCTTCAATGACTTAAATAAAGTAGAAATTCACGATCTACCTTTAACACAAAACGAACGCATTCAACCATTACGCAATATTTTCTCAATGGCCAATGAGTCTGTAGGTGAGACTAAAGATGTCTCCTTACCGCATTTGGTTAGAGTAGATAACGAGAATAAATGGACGATGGCCATTCAACCTTCTGAAAAGTACACTATGCAGCGTTTAAGTGACAATACAGAAGAAGTATTCTCGGTGTCGAGCACATCACCATTTCCTAGGTTTTCTAATGAAAATAGAATTCCAGTAACGTTCGCGATAGGTGAATCCTTGATGTTTAGCAGAGATACTTATAATGCAGTAGTCCAACGCTTAAATCCATGGATGCTTTTTAACTACGAACCTGGCGATGTGTTTTACATGAAAAACGATTCTGGCAAATGGGTTCAAGTGGTAAGTTTAATAAAATATAAAGGGTTCTTTTTTCCATATCCTACCTTTGGAGGCGTCATGGTAATTGAGAGTGGTGAGCACAATTTTGCTGATTATATAGAGCGCCTACTTATTGGTAAGGGTACATATTTGTCTTCTGAAGATATGAAAGCTTATGATTATCTACAGCGTCAAAATACCTTATCTGAAAAAGTGTCAAGATTACAAGCCGAATCACTCAAGTTTTTAGGAGGTTTTAGCGATCCGTTACCCTGGAATATGGAAACTGCCGTTAAGATTCCAGATTTAGAAGACGATCAAAATCAGCAACCGTTTGTAACCGATTTTAATTTCTCATCAGCTAATGTTGGTGCTTACGATGGTCTTTACCATTGGTTTGGATTAGAACCAGTAGGTGACGAGCGCACGAGTTTAAGTTTTA
>CAJHYL010000201.1_pt1 | contig 26530 bp, 26 predicted proteins | sample 9198761 | NCBI WGS metagenome assembly CAJHYL01 (sample SAMEA7708360, study PRJEB35096) | sediment metagenome | biome: marine neritic benthic zone biome [ENVO:01000025]; feature: sediment [ENVO:00002007]; material: shallow marine sediment [ENVO:03000034] sea grass bed [ENVO_01000059] ...
ATACGATACTAAGTATGGCCAGAAGAATAGGAACCTTATGCAGCTTCCAAAATAACATTAAGCCTTCGAAGTTAGCGACTTAATAAACACATACCCAAAGCCAAAGAATAGCATTAAATGAAAGGGGAACAATCCAAAATCACCGCCTTGATCACCTACTATAAAAGCACTGTATAAACCAAATCCAAAATATAGCATTAGCAGACCTTCTACTACCACGTTAAACGAAATATTCTTTTTCAAATACTTGTTGCCTTTCCAACTGTCTTTTAATGAATTAATGTTGAATTTTGGGGTTCTAATAAAATCACTTCGTTTACCTAAATGGCCTTCTAAAACAGCAATGGAGTTGTGCAATGAAAAGCCCATGGCTATTGAGAAAAACACAATAAACATAACCATATATTGAACGAAGCTCTTAAGATTACTACCATAAGCTTTTTTAAACATAAACCAATAGCAGATAAAGAATATAAGCGTACTTATTATAAAGAAACTCATGACTACAAAATACATTTTAAGATGCGCATACTCATTCTTTATATATAGCATGGGGATACTTAAAATGGCGACAACTAAAACACTTAAGAACATAGTACTATTAAGTAAGTGAAGTAAGCCATGTACTTTGGTTTTAGCAGAGATGTTTTTGTTTTTTAATACTCGCCACATCATCTTTCTAAAATTTTCAGCACCACCTTTATTCCATCTAAATTGTTGTGAGCGCGCTGCACTAATCACAACAGGAAGTTCGGCTGGAGTTTCAACATCTTCTAAATATTTGAATTTCCAATTTTTTAATTGAGCTCTATAGCTAAGATCTAAATCTTCTGTTAGGGTATCACCTTCCCAATTGCCAGCATCTTCAATACATTCTTTGCGCCAAACACCTGCTGTACCATTAAAATTAATGAAATGCCCTTTGCTATTTCGGCCTACTTGTTCGAGAGTAAAGTGTGCGTCTAAGGCGAACGCCTGAACTTTAGTTAACAGTGAATAATTTCGATTAATATGTCCCCAACGGGTTTGCACTACACCAATGTTGTCATTTTTAAAGTAAGGAATTGTACGCTGTAGCCAGTCTTTTTCTGGAAGAAAATCGGCATCAAAAATAGCAATGAATTCGCCTTTGGCAGATTTTAAACCTTCCTTTAATGCACCAGCTTTAAAGCCTTCTCGTGTATCACGTAATACGTGTTGAATGTCGATTCCAGTTTTTTGAAGGTCTTTAATTTTACTGGCTGTGAATTCAAACGATTCATCTGTTGAATCGTCCAATACTTGAATTTCTAATTTGTCTTTGGGATAATCTATCTGAACAATATTATCCAATAATCGCTCCATAACGTAGAGCTCATTATAAACTGGTAATTGTATGGTTACGTAGGGCGTCTCTTCTGTATTGGTAAGATCATATTTAGGGGCATTGTCTCGTTTTCTTCTTGCCGATAAATAATTAAACAGTAGATTGAGTTGTGCCAAGGCATACATAAAGATGAGTACCAAGGCAATAGAATAAATAATAATTGTTACGGTTTCAAACCACATTACTTAAAGCTGTATTTAAAAATCCAAGCTAAAATTTTTATGCCTGCAAATATAGCACCTTTTATTGTTCCCGAAACTTTAGAAACGCCTATTCGATTGCGATATTTCATGGGTATTTCAACATATGACAATTTCTTTTTTAGTGCTTTAAGCTGCATCTCTACTGTCCAACCATATGTTTTGTCTTCCATATTTAAAGCAAGCAATTTTTCATATTTTATGGCACGAAAAGGACCAAGATCAGTAAATCGCGACCTGAACATAATTCGCATTAAAAAGGTTGCAAGCCAATTCCCAAAAATTTGAGGTAACGTCATAGAACCTCTTTCACGTAGTCGTTTAACGCGTGCACCAATTACAAAATCTATGTTATCATTTAAAATAGGCGCTACCAATTCTGTAATTTGCTCAGGATAATCGCTATAATCGCCATCTAGAAATACAATAATATCTGGTTTTGGATTTTGATCTGCGATGTAATCCATGCCTTTTAAGCAAGCATAACCATAGCCTTTTTGAGGCTCTCTTAATACTGTGGCGCCAGCGAGTTTGGCATTTTCTTCAGTAGCATCTGTAGAATTATTGCTTACTACAATGATTTCATCGACCAGATTAGGAATATCGTTTATCACATGCCCTATAGAACTAGCTTCGTTATAAGCAGGAATGATAACTTTTATAAGCGGCATGAAAATTTGTTTGGTCAAAAATAGATTATTTCTTGTTGACTAAATCCATCAAATCTACATCATTACCAAGTAAGACTTCAGTTGGGTTGATACGGCCTTTCATACTGTCATTTTCAAGTTTCAATACGCCTCTGGGGCAAACGGCAGAGCATATACCACAACCTACACAACTTGAACGCACAATGTTTTCACCTTTTTGGGCATAAGCACGTACATCAATTCCCATTTCGCAATAGGTTGAACAGTTTCCACATGAAATACATTGCCCACCATTAGTCGTGATTCTGAATTTTGAAAATAAGCGCTGCTGAAAGCCTAATATCGCTGCCATTGGACAGCCAAAGCGGCACCACACACGATTTCCTAAAATAGGATAGAAGCCAGTGCCAATAACACCTGAAAAAATTGAACCAATATAAAATCCATATGCAGATCTAAGTGTGCCACTCTGAACAAAAAACAATTCTGTAGTGGTGCCTGTAAAGTGCATAATAAGAAGTAGTGCAATTGTAGCGAAATATCCTATGGCACCATACTTAACATCTTTTCCAAACTCATTTCTTTTAAATAGCATAACACCTACAAAAATGAGGGTTAGTAAGCCTATCACTAGCCCAAGGAATAATTCTCTTGTTAACCAGAAATTATTATGATCGTAGCCTAAATAGGAATATACCATGGCAGTTGTCATCACTACCGAAAAAACAAGTACTGTATGTATAAGCCAACGTTCTATTTGCCAAGACGACTTCTTCTTGGATGACAAATGTCTAAAGGCATCTCCTGCGGTTTCTGCTAAACCACCACAACCACACACCCATGAGCAATACCACCGTTTTCCAAATTTATAGGTGAGTATAGGTGTAATTATAAATATGGATGCTATACCAAATAATAAAAGTACGAGACCAATGTTACCATTAGATAAAAATCCTTGCACAGACCATTCGTCAAACAAATAATAGTTTAGTGGCCAAACGCTTTTAAGATCGTAGTATGGTAAACCAGAATTTAATCGGTACATGAATTCAGGAATCAAGAAAGCAAAAGCTAGTTGAAAGAACATGACAGAAACGGTACGAATCTGTTGGTAACGATTGTGCCTGTATTTCAAAATAAATTTATAACCAAAAGCTAGGATGGCAAGCGTATATAAAGAACCATAAACAAACCATTGACTGGCTGGTCTGCCTGACAGCAATTGACTTAAGGGATCAAATAAGGCTACCAAGCCTGTATTTGCAGCACCATCTTTTCCTAAGCCCAATAAGTGTGGATAGAAATAAAGCACAATATAAAAGGAGGTGAGAACAATGCCTGCTATCCAACCCCAAAGACCTCTTGAAGAAATAGATTTGTACCATACACCATCATTTTTAATACCTTCTAATTTGGAGAGGTAAGCATCATTTGTAAAAACAATGGTACCAATTGCAATCATTAACAATGACACTGTTAAAGCCATTCCTCTATTTCCAATAGTCGTATTAAACAATGCCAATGCCATTATAAACAGTCCCACTACTCCAACAATCACTGAAATTTTTTGTTTTGTGGTTAATCCAAAAATATTTGGATTGGCTAAAGACAAACTCTTATTTATTTTATTACTCATGGTTATGCAGTTTGAAGTTGTTGGTGATACGCTTTTTGAATTGCGGCTTCGTAGTGTTTATAAAGTTCAGGATCAAAATTGGCTTCACCTAAATTGTCAATCACATAGTCTACATCACGTTGTTCTGTAAGCCATCGATCAAACGTATCGTGACGCATTCGTATACCAAACGTATTGATGCCTAAAAAAGCATTGGTGTCTTTGTGGTAAGCTATGGTAACACACTTCGTATCATCGTCGTGCTTCCAGTGAAACTGTTGTTCATAATCTGGCTTCCCTTTAGCCCCATGAACCCAACCATAAGTTTGATATTCTATATCAAAAAACTTTGCTGAGTTAAACCAATGTCCTGGTTTATATTCTAGTTTATTTCCACAAATCGTTTGTGCTACAACTTCACCCATCATACGCCCAGTATACCAAACGGCCTCTATAGGACGACGGTTGCCAATAGCTTCATGTTGCTCGGCACAGTCACCAATGGCAAAAACATCAGGAATATTAGTTTCTAGAAAACGATTTACTTTTATACCTCTTCCGGTTTCAATTTCAGAGTCTTTTAAAAAGTCAATATTAGGAGAAACACCTGCGGTTAGTCCAACAAAATCACATGCAATTTCTTCACCTGTCTCTGCAATAACGGCTGCTTTTGCTTTTCCATTTTCATCTGCAATAATTTCTTTGAGATTCACACCAAGGCGCAAATCGATTTGGTGATTTTTAATATGTCTGTTAATCATTGCACTTTCACCTTCGGGAAGGACACCGTTCCAAAAACTAGATTCTCGAACTAAAAATGTAACTGGGATGCTACGCGAATTTAACATCTCTGCTAATTCAATACCAATGAGTCCTCCGCCTACGATGACAGCACGTTTACAAACGTCGTTATTAGGCGCATAAATTTCCAGATTATCTAAATCTTGTTTGTGATAAAGGCCTTGAACAGCATCTAAACCTTGACCTGGCCAACCAAACTTATTTGGTTTACTACCAACAGCAAGAATGAGTTTGTCATATGCTAAAGTATCGCCTTCTGTAAATAATAATTGCTTATTTGAAGTGTTGATAGTTTGAACAAATCCATTTTTTAAGTTGATATTGTTCTTTTCCCAAAACCAATTTTCATAAGGTTGCGTATGTTCAAATTTCATATGGCCCATATAGATATACATGAGTGCTGTGCGTGAAAAAAAGAAATCGGTTTCGGCCGAAACTATAGTGATTTTTTTGTCTGATAATTTTCTAATGTGTCGCGCTGCGGTCACACCAGAAATACCATTGCCTATAATGACGATGTGTTCCATATAATTGGTAGTTGTTGGCTTTTATGTCGCAACTAAAGATAAGAACTTAACCCATGTCTTTCAATTTAGAATTCGTATAAATTAAAATTTTATTGTAAGGTTTTCAGTGCATTTAAGACGCCTAAAAACTTTTATGAGAAGTGTAAGTTAGCTAACATTTGGTTCGACTTAGAGGTCATTAATTTGCAATACAATTAAAACTATGAAAAAGATTTTCACTATAGTACTACTATTAAACTTTAGTTGGGGAAGTTATTCTCAAGACTTAAATGATTTCTTTCAGAAGGCCGACACTTTTTTTCAAACGCATGTAAAAAACGGTAAAGTCGCTTATGACGATATTCATGATAACACCAATAATTTAAATGAGCTTTTGGCCTTGGCCAAACAAATTTCAGTTTCGAAAACTGATTCGGATGCGTATCAAGCCTTTTGGATTAATGCCTATAACTTAAGTGTAATTAAAGGACTTATAACTAACTATCCTATTAATTCACCTTTAGATAAAAGTGGTTTTTTTGATAAAACTACATACGCTTTAGGAGGTATGGATATTACCCTTAATGATATTGAAAACAAATTATTACGAGCACAGTTTAATGATGCACGTTTTCATTTTGTATTAGTATGTGGTGCGATTGGTTGTCCGCCTTTAATAAGCAAAGCTTACCAACCCGCTACTCTTGATAAACAATTACAGCAACAAACAATTACAGCATTAAACGACCCCAAATTTATTATGGTAAAAAAAGGCAAAGTGGCCTTATCTGAAATATTTAAATGGTACAAAGAAGATTTTGTTTTAAATGGAAACGAAATAGATTATATCAATGCGTTTAGAAAGGTTCCTTTAAATTCAGACTCCAAAATCACATACTATCCATATAACTGGAAAATTAATAAGCAATAAATTAAATATGAGAAAGACAGCAGTACTACTAACACTTGTAATGATATCATTTCTGGGATATGCACAAGAAGAAGATGATTCAGAAGCAAAAAGTAATATTCAAACCTATACACCTTCAAAACTTTTAAATAAAGGGCAATGGGATATTAAATGGTTCAATAATTTATATACCCAAACCAGAAGCACCTTTACTGATGGCAGAGAGCCAAGACAAACATTTTTTACATCGACAATAGATGTGTTTACTGGTGTTTCAGATTCTAACCGTTTTAATTTAGGGTTATTGGTTGAGATTCGATCGAATGTTATTGACGATAGAAATGCATTAGATGTTTTTTCTTTTGATGGTGAAAGCGGCTCGGCGCGTTCGGGAATTACATCTATTGCGCCAGCAGTTAAATTTAATCCTATAGCCAACGTAGGTAATTTTACTATTCAAACGGCTTTCCATATACCGCTTATCGATAATGAAACCGAAAATGGAGTGTTTTTAGACCAGAAAGGGTTCATTCTTCAGAACAGATTCTTCTATGATTATACCTTTCCAAGTGGAGATTGGCAATTGTTTACAGAATTGAATACAGAATTTAGTTTTGGTAAGAAGGAAGATAGTTTTGCGAACAATAGTTTAAACCTTGTACCTGGTTTATTTCTAAGTTATTTCCCTAGTAACTCATTTACTATTTTGGCCTTAGTTCAGCATGCACAACGATTAGATTTGGGTAATGATTTCGCGCAAGATTTTACCGCTTTAGGTGGCGGCGCAAAATATCAACTTAATGATGTTTTAAACCTTGAAGCACTTTATACCAATTTTGTTAGAGGAAGTAATACGGGATTAGGTCAAACTTTTAACATTGGCTTAAGAGCATTGTTCTAAAGAGATAGTTTAATTTAGGAGTTTAAATTTCAAAATGGTGAAAGTAGTAAAACTCCTTGTGGTATGTTTTTTAGTCCAGTGCTGTACTGGACAAGAAAAAATTAATGGTGTAAGTTTTGTGGCATCAAGAAATGAGGCCAAGCAAGAGAATGTGACACCTGTAGTTAATGTAAATGCAAATTATGCAGCTATAATGCCCTTTGGGTTTATTAGGAATTTGGATCACCCAGAAATTGTGCATAATACAGAACGACAATGGTTTGGAGAGACAGTTAAAGGCGCTAAACAATATATATCTGAATTGCGTAAGCAAAACATTAAAATAATGTTGAAACCTCAAATATGGGTTTGGCGAGGTGAATTTACAGGTTACATTGAAATGAAAACTGATGCCGATTGGAAGACTTTAGAGGATTCGTACGCTGCGTTTATTTTGGAATATGCCAAACTCGCTGAAGAAACAAAAGCTGAACTATTTTGTATTGGTACGGAGTTAGAAAAATTTATTGAAAATAGACCGGACTATTGGAAGAACTTAATTGCCAATATTAGAACTATTTATACTGGGAAATTAACCTATGCCGCCAATTGGGATGAGTTTAAACGCACGCCTTTTTGGAATGAGTTAGATTTTATTGGTGTGGATGCTTATTTTCCTGTAAGTGAAGCTCAAACACCTACAGTAGAAGAATGCCTAGAAGGATGGAAAGTGCATAAGCAAACCATCAAAGCGCTTAATAAGACGTATGGCAAACCAATTCTGTTTACAGAGTATGGTTATAGAAGTTTAGATTACGCTGGAAAAGAACCATGGAATAGTGATCATAACTTAAAGGCCGTTAATTTAGATGCCCAAGTAAATACTACTGAAGCATTATTTAAAACGTTTTGGAATGAAGATTGGTTTGCTGGGGGATTTGTTTGGAAATGGTTCATTAATTATGACAAATCAGGAGGCGAAAGTAATGCACAATTTACACCTCAAAATAAACCTGTTGAAGCTATAATTACAGAATATTATAAAAATAAATGAAACAACTTCTTACCATCGTTATATCTGTGTTTCTGACATCATGTATTCAAACAGATGATGTCGCTATTATTTCTGATGCTAATAATACCCTGGCAGAGGATCTTGAATTTCAAGTATATCAAAGAGATGCAGTAATTGCTTGCGCCGCAAATGATGAATTGAATTTAGATCTGGTAAAGGTGTTTTTATATCTTGAGGAAGGTGCTAATGACCTCAGGTTTTACGAGTCAAATACAATTGATATAGATCCCAATGATTTTAATAATTATACCAAACGAAATATTGGCCATCAATCATTTCTCGATGGCTCATTACGTGTATTTAACAGAGTTTTTGATGAAGACCAATGGATAATAGTTTCTTATCATTTAGATAATAAAATTAAATTGTCTTCTCCCATTAGAACTAAAAACGCGAGCCAACCAAGTCTTTACTCACAGAGTATAGAAATAGATCAACAAGAATTGGGCAGTCCATCTTTTGATTGGGAGGTTGAATCTTATGACAATAATGCAGTATTTTTTGAAGTAGTATATACCATAAACGAGGAGGTACTTTCACGAACTTATACAAACGATAGTCAGTTTAAATACTTCGATCTGTCTAATGTAATACTGAACCTCACGGATGGGACGCCTCCAGGTTTAACTTCTGACGAATTTTATAACTTTTTAGTTATGGATGTAAGTATAGACAACTGGGTCAACCAAGTTTATTTATTAAACTTTCAAGCCGAATAATGAAAATTGTTGGGCTCCTTTTAGGACTTTATGTTATTGGTTCATGTTCTATCTCAGCACAGGTTGCCACTGTGGCCGATCTAAAGGTACAAGGCAATAAAAAACTTAAATCAACTTTTGTTAAGAAACTATCTAAAGTAGCTTCGGGTCAACAATTAGATTCCTTACTTATTCAAGAGGATATCAAACGTTTAAAACGTTTACCTTCAATCGCACATGCTTATTTTCAAATATTTCCTGCTGCCAAAGAAGGCGAGGTTAATGTATTTTACAATATCGAGGAAAACTTCACCATTATTCCTTCTGTTAATGTTTATACCACTAATGATGATGAATTCGCTTATAGAATAGGGTTATACGAATTCAATTTACTAGGGCAAAACATCACCTTTGGAGGGTTTTATCAGGATGATATTTACAGTTCATATGGTATTAATTTTAGAGCATCATATTTGTTTAGCAGACAAATGGGTTTGGCAATTAACCATCAAAACCTTACCACTCAAGAACCGGTTTTTTTAGATGAAGGCGTAGCAGATTATAGGTATAATAATACGTCTTATGAATTAATGGGATTGTATGAGTTTAACTTTAATAATCGAATTGAACTTGGGCTAAACTATTTTACAGAAGATTATGAATACAAACGAGGCGCGACAAATCCCGATGTACCGCAAAACTTACGCGTGAAGAAACTCCTATATAAACTTATTTATCAATACACCAACTTAGACTATTTCTATCAATATATTTCTGGTTTCGCAAGCACTTTAAATTTTCAATATGTAACCTCTACGAACGATGTGATGTTACCTGAGTTTGTCATTGGGTGGAATGACTTCACGTACTATAGAAGAATGGGTAAAAAAGGAAATTGGGCCAGTCGTTTGCGTATGGGACTTTCTACAAATAATAATACGCCATTTGCCCCATTTTCTGTTGATAATAATATTAACATTAGAGGTGTTGGTAATACCATTGACAGAGGCACTGGTGTAATTGTTTTAAATACAGAATATCGTCATACTATTTATGAGAAGAATTGGTTTGTACTACAAGGAAATGTGTTTTTAGACGCCGGAAGCTGGCGTAATCCTGGCGGTGATTTTGGTGATTTTGGTGATTCTCAGAATTATCGTGTTTATCCTGGACTAGGCCTACGTTTTATTCATAAAAAGATATTTAACGCTATTTTTAGAATAGACTATGGCTACGGCATAACAAAAGATGCTACTAACGGCTTAGTATTTGGCATCGGACAGTATTTTTAACCAATATGTTTTTTAAAATATCTATACAATTCATCTGCTGAAGCACCAAACCATTTTTTTACATATATGGTCCAAAAATGATATTGTAATTTCCAAATTCCTACTTTTTTATATAGACGTGCAGAGGTTTTAATTTTTTTATTGATCACCACAAATTGATGTCTTGCGTAGAGTTCATTTATAAGGATATTATCTTCATATATTATATAGTTTTCATCATAACCGCCAATGTCATCAAATAAGGTTTTTGTAATAAATTGGCTTTGATCACCACCTCTACAAGCGCGCCACTTAAATTGAGTTAGCCAACTGGCTAATCGCAACCACCAATGGCTGCTATTAAACTGCATTCTAAAACAACCAGCATGATTGCCCTTATCTATTTCTGCTAAAATATGCTGGTCAAAATTAGGAGGAGGTAAGGCATCGGCATGTAAGAAATATATTATGTTCCCTGTTGCGTGATTGGCACCAAGATTCATTTGCTTAGCGCGTCCAGGTTCAGATTGAAAAAGCAAAACTTGATTGAATTTAGCAACGATTCCTTGAGAGTTATCAGTGCTACCGCCATCAACAACTATGATTTCACTAATGTTATTCGGTGTAGAATGTTCTATAAGATGTTGAAGAAGTAGTCCAATATAGCTCGCTTCATTAAGCATTGGAATAATGATGGAAATTTTATTCATTCAAATCCCAATTGTAAGTTTTGAAACGCTTTTTTGCCTTTGGTGAGATCTTAACATCTGAATATTGATTTAGAAAGTCAATCAATGAGCCATTTTGTTTGAAGTCTTTAGAGAACCATTGGAATATTTTAGACAATTCTAGGCTGTTTTCACTGATGCTATTCTTTGACGTATCGGTCAAAAATTCACGTGTTAGTTTACTGAGATCGTTTTCTAAATTCTCTCCGGTAAAGGCTTTATTGTATAAACGCGGACAAGAAACAGCTGCGCAAACCAATGCGAAGTGAATACGAGGTTCGTCCATTTTTCTTATAATTTGATGCTCAATTTCATCTAAATTATACCATTTATCACCTAATTTCCATAGACGTTGTTTCCAGGGATCTTTAATGTCTTTGATGCTTTTAACAGGGTAGTTTCTTAAAATTAGGTCGATGGTCATGGCATTATAGGCGTTGATCCAGTAAGCGAGTTTTTCTTGTCTAGATGAATCTTCATTAGGTAAATTTTTATTTAATCCTTCAATGTAAGCGCTTAATGTTTTCCACTCACTTCTGAAACCATTATAGTTCACATTGCCATTTATCGAAACATATCTTTGAAGTAACTCACTAAAGACAGAATGATCAATGGGCTCATTTCTATTCTCTTGTAGAACTTCTTTTAAATTCTTAACCGTTTGTGTGATCTCTTTTTTTCCATCTTCAAAAGCATTCGAATCGGTTTTTTTTAATATCACTTCATTTGCATGCTTACCGCTGGGTTGCGACCTTAATTTAGGTTCAACATCGAAATTGTCTTTTTGAATGACTTCATTTTCAACTAGTTTGATCGTATTTATTTGCGCACAACAAGACGAAAAACCAATCATAGCTAATATTAAACTGAGTATTTTCATTTCTTACCTAATGGATAAATTTCTTGACCTATAAAATCCTTTGGGAAATTCTCATCACCCGGAAACCCAAGCTCAATATCACGACCATTATGCGGAATATAATTGGTTTTAAAAATATAATCCCAAAGACTTAAAGTAAGTCCGAAATTCACACCATACCTTACATGATTTGGCAGGTCTTTGGCGTGGTGCCAAATATGCATTTTCGGATTGTTGAACAGGTATTTTAATACGCCATAATCCCAACCTAAATTGGCGTGATTAAGATGGCCTATGGTTAATGCAAAAAAGTGAACAATAGCCACATGTTGCGCATCAAAACCTCCAATTATAGCAATAGGAATATATAGTAAAGACTTATAGACTATAGGTTCCATCCAGTGGTAACGTAAGTGTGCGGCAAATCCCATTTGTTTTACACTATGATGAACTTTGTGGAAATTCCATAGAAAAGGTACTCGATGTAAAAGCCGATGCGTATTCCATTGCACAAAATCACTTATGAAAAAGAAGATAAACAGACCCAACCAAAGTGGTAATTGATCTACATCAAACATTTGAAAATTTGAGATAGATAAACCTATGGTGCCTAATATGTCATTGAAAAATTCTGATGCTGTATTTGAGAGTGCAATGAGAACAATTAAGTTAAGCAAAAAGAAATTGAAAAACATATAGAATGTGTCTAACCAAAAATCTTTTCTAAAAATGGATTGGTCTTTTCGCCAAGGAAAGGCAATTTCTAAGATCCAGACCAGCAACGAAATGGCAATTAAACCATAAAAATAATTATCCCAATTATTTTGAAGAAGCACTTCATTTTTGAGATAATTCCAATAGCCAGAGTAGGAATTTTTAATTATTTCGAGATACTTTTCCAAAAGTTTAAAGTTTCCCTAAAAGTAATAAGAAATAATCGCAGTAACTAGCAGCAGCCACCACCATCATAATGAAATGTCGATTCGCTTATAAAAATATCATTTCTATGGAGTGAAGCTAAAGCAGCCGCAGTTTTATCGCAAATAGCCAATGGCTGATTTTTTAGAAGTATGTGCCCATTTCCATCATCTACAAATTCATCTTCACCAAAATAAATAGCGGCCTTACCTGTAAAGACGCAAGGGCCATCAGTAGGCATCGGATCTTTAATAGCCGCCACTTCTATAGATTCTATATAAATTAACTCGTCTGTGTCGTAGTGCTTAGGATCGAGAACACGATAGGGTTTTCTTGCTCTTATTTCTATAGTTCCAAAACCAGCGTCAGTTAACATTTTCACATAGTCTTTAATGGGTAAACTTCCACTCAAACACAGCGCACGTAATCTATCGTCGTTTCTAAGATTATCGTTCATAGGTTGCTCACAAGTAGGGTCACTCATTACCAATCTACCATGTGGTTTAAGTACACGATACATTTCGGCTATGGCTTTTTTAAGATCCTCTTCTTTGAAAATATTAAACAAACAATTTTGAGCAGCAACATCAATGCTGTTGTCTTGCACTGGAAGGTTCATGGCATCTCCTTTTTTTAGATCTACAAACGCACTTTTAAACCAATCATTTTGGGCCTCAGCTTCTTTAAAATTTTTATGTGACGCTTCTAACATTTCATCAACAACATCAACACCTATAACGCCATTAGTTTGTCTTGAAAAATAGGCGAATTGTAATAATTCCATTCCGCCTCCAACACCAACGTATAACACCTTCGGATTGTTAACCAAATCACGGGCATGCACTGTACTGCCGCAACCGTAATTCATTTCTTGCATAATTTTCGGAATTTTTAAACCTGGTAATTCCCAAATTGGATTGGTAGTACAACATAAGCCTACATCTGGTGTGAGGGCGGCTTCTTTGTAAACGTCGTGGGTAGTTTTGAGATAGCTCATTATAGTGTTTTGATTAATTCTTTGAATAACGTGATCAAATTGGGTTCTGCCTTGTTTGCCATGGCAATAATATCTTGTATATCTACGGGTTCTAGATTATCTGGGTCGCATTCATCGGTCAATACTGACACAGCAGCTACTTTTAATCCTAAATGATTAGCAACGATAACCTCTGGTACGGTACTCATACCTACGGCATCTGCTCCCATTAATTTAAGCATGCGATATTCTGCTCTCGTTTCTAATTGCGGACCAACAACGCTTACATAAACGCCTTTATGAAGCTTAATACCCTTATCTTTTGCAATGGATTCTATAGCTGTGTTTATATCTTGGTCGTATGGCGCGCTCATATCTACAAACCGAACACCAAGATGCTCAACGCCTTTGAATGCGAGAGGTGAACTGCCTTGAAGATTAATATGATCATCAATAAGCATTAATTCACCTTTTTTGAAATTGAGATTAATTGCTCCAGACGCGTTAGAAACTAATAAGGTTGTTATCCCTAACTTTTCCATGACGCGTACGGGAAATGTAACATCTTGTAAAGAATAGCCTTCATAGACATGAAAACGCCCTTGCATTACTACAACTTTTTTGCCAGCCAATCGACCGAAAATTAATTTTCCTTTATGAAACTCTACTGTAGCCGTAGGAAAACTGGGAATATGATTATAGCTGGCTTCAGATATAATGTCAATCTCATTTACTAATTTTCCTAAACCAGTTCCTAGAATAATACCAATTTCAGGCTGGTCGAAACCCTTGTTTTCTAGATAGTCTACAGTATCATTTATGTATTTAACCATTATGTGAAATTACAGTTAACAATTCGGGATATTGCTTTAGATCTTCAAAAGTATCAATATCATTTAAGGTTTCAAGTAAAGCGACTTTAAAATTGTTCTGAGAAAGTTCATTTAAAGTAACATCCAATAAATTAGGCTGGCTCCAAGGTTTATTCTTAAAGACACTTAATAGCATGTGACTTAACCCAATAAGATAGTAACCACCATCTTCTGCCGGTCCCAAAACGATATCATTTACTTTCAGTTGTTGATATGCCTGATTGATGATTTTTGCAGAAATATCGGGTAAATCTGAGCCAATTAAAATTACATTTTGATAACCTGTATTAAAACTTGTTTCAAAGGCATTTTGCATGCGTGCACCTAAATCATTTCCTTTTTGGATGAAATGACCATAGTCTGAAAACGTGTCATTTTCTAAGTATGAAGAAAAATAAATGTGCTTTTCAGCTTCAACAGTTTGAATACAGTTTAAGGTTTTATCCACTAGAAGTGCGTAAACTTCTGAAGCTTTATGATCGCCAATAATTTCAGCTAAACGTGTTTTTACTTGGCCAGGCTGATTGTTTTTCACAAAGATAATTATGAGATTGTCTGTCATCATGAAGATTTAAGCCACTGAGCCTTGACAACTACTTCCGGCACCTGCGGTGCAACCATAACAGTGTTGTGATATGACAATATTTCGACCTTCCAGTAGCTCTTCATTGTAGTCTGAAATATGTTTGACCTTACTGTTAACTGGAAGATTGAGCATTTGATTGAAATCACAATCATACAGATAGCCATCCCAACTTATAGAAAGAGTATTGGTACACATAACGTTTTGAACAGCAGCTGGATTATACGCATCAACAAGCTGATACATATAATCTTCATAATTCTCGGAGGCAATTAAATAGTCCAAAAATCTAGAAATCGGTAAATTGGTAATGGCGAATAAATTATGAAATTTAATCCCAAAATCATCCAATAGCGCTTTTTTAAAATCTTTCTCTAAAGACATTTGATCTCCTGGTAAGTAGGCACCTGAAGGATTATATACTAAATCTAATCTTAGGGAACTATCTGGCATACCATAACCTATAGCGTTCAAGTCTTTCAATGCTTGAATTGATTTATCGAAAACACCATCTCCACGCTGTTTATCGGTTTTACCACGCGTCCAATGTGGCATAGAAGACACCACATGTACATTGTGTTTCTTAAAGAATTCAGGTAAGTCGTGATACTTCTTATTGGCTCTAATAATAGTAAGGTTTGATCGTACGATAAAATCCTTAATTCCGGCTTGTGATGCTTCTTCTACAAACCATCGAAAATCTGGATTCATTTCTGGAGCGCCTCCTGTTAAATCTAATGTATGCGCACCAGTATTTTTAATAACTTCAAGACATTGCATCATGGTATCTCGGGTCATTATCTCTTTTCGATCAGGGCCAGCGTCTACATGACAATGTTCGCAAACCTGATTGCACATATAACCCACATTAATTTGCAAAATTTCAAGTTTATTTGCTTTTAAAGGGGCTTGATTGGTTTCCGATATTTTTTCTTTAAAAGTAGGAAGTTCACCATTTACAAAAATGCCATTAGACAGTATTTCTAATTGGCGCTTGCTATTGGCTAACTCACTTTCTCTTCGCTTTAAAGACTTTTTTAGCATCTAATTATCTCTTATGTTCTGGGCTATCAAATCCCGCTCTACATCCGGCACTCCACTCGTCTGGTTGGTTTCCAAAAGCTGGTATGCCGCCTTGGTCTTTGAGCATGCGTGCTAAATGCAAACAGTTCCAAACCAAAAAAGTTGTATTTCTATTTGTGAAATCATTTTCTGGACCACCTGATCCTTCATCTCTATAGGATGGCCCTGGGCCTGCTTCACCCATCCAGCCAGCATCTGCTTGTGGTGGAACTGTATAGCCAATATGTGACAATGAGAATAAAATATTCATGGCGCAGTGTTTAACACCATCTTCGTTACCAGTTATTAAAGTAGCACCAACCTTATCATAATCTCGATATTGTCCTTTATGATTAAACTGATGCGTATAACCATACATACGTTCTAAGGTTCGGTTACAAACAGATGATTTTTCACCTAACCAAACAGAAGTACATAAAATTAATATATCACAAGCATCAATTTCTTTTTGAATTAATGGCCAGTCATCTTTGTCCCATTCAGGAGTTTGAGACATATCAAGACCTAATCCAGCAGGAATTTCGTAATCTACTGGTCTAATCACTTTAGTTTCAACACCATTGGCTTCAAAAATTCTCTGAGCAATTTTAATGAGTCCTTCCGTATGCGAAAGCACTGGTGTTCTGTTTAATGTACAGTTAAGAAAAAGTACTTTTAGGTCGTCATATTTGGCTGGAGCATTATCACAATGGTGTTTAATTTTTTCGTCTAGCTGGTTTGTCATTTCTATAGTTTTTACATTTCTAATTTATTCACTTTGTTCATCATTTGTACACCATGTACGAGAGATGCACCACCTCTTATAGCACCTGCTACGTGTAGGGATTCCATCATTTCTTCTTTAGTTATTCCTCGTTGTAATCCATCACCCGTATAGGCATCAATACAATATGGGCATTGAATAGTATGTGCTACCGCTAGCGCGATTAAAGATTTTTCTCTGGCACTTAAATGACCTTCCTCAAAGACGGCATTATAATACTCAAAAAATTTGTTCCCCAAGTCTTCATTCCAGTCTGTGATCTTTCCAAATTTTCTTAAGTCGGCCGGGTCGTAATAGGTCTTTTGCATAATGAATTATTTGATTCTTAAAGTAGACGGAAAAATAATCAAAAGATTACGAAGATATATCATAAACCAATAAAAAAACCCAGACACTTGTCTGGGCTTGTACCAAAGGTGGGACTCGAACCCACACGTCCTAATGGACATCGGATTTTGAATCCGACGTGTCTACCAATTCCACCACTTTGGCAAAATGGAAAGCAAAAGTAATCAATTATTTAATTTCGTGCTTTAAAATAAGTCGCTTTTATACTTTTTGAACTAAAATAAATTTCTAAATTTGCACTCCATTAAAAATCAGTGGGTTTTTGGCAAAAATAAGCGCCTGAAGATGACCAAAATTAAAACAAAAGCTAAAATTTTTTCCTGTACTCAAAGTCAGGTATTAGCCACCAAGATCGCCAAATCCTATGGCGAAGAGTTGGGTAAGGTCATTACCTCTACATATAGCGATGGTGAATTTCAACCATCATTTGAAGAATCGGTTAGAGGCGCAAGACTGTTCATTATAGGATCAACAAATCCTGGTCCGCAAAATTTAATGGAAATGTTATTGATGTTAGATGCAGCTAAACGTGCATCGGCAAGACATATAACAGCAGTGATGCCTTATTTTGGTTGGGCCCGACAAGACAGAAAAGATAAACCACGAGTTCCTATTGCAGCGAAACTTATTGCGAAGATGTTGGAAACTGCAGGAGCAACGCGTATTATCACAATGGATTTGCATGCTGATCAAATACAAGGGTTCTTTGAGAAACCTGTAGATCACTTGTTTGCATCTACCATATTCCTGCCTTATGTAAGAGGTTTGAAATTAGATAATCTTACTATTGCCTCACCTGATATGGGTGGATCTAAGCGCGCATATGCTTACTCAAAGGCTTTAGAGAGTGAAGTGGTTATTTGTTATAAACAGCGTGCCAAAGCCAATGTGATATCACATATGGAACTCATTGGAAATGTGGAAGGAAAAAATGTTGTTTTAGTGGATGATATGGTTGATACGGCAGGCACTTTAACTAAGGCTGCAGACCTTATGATAGAGCGTGGCGCAAAAAGTGTACGTGCTATTTGTACACATGCCGTACTTTCGGGATCGGCCTATAAACGTTTAGAAGACTCCAAACTGGAAGAATTAATCGTTACAGATTCTATTCCAACTAAGTCTAGTTCAAAATTAAAAGTATTGAGCTGTGCCGATTTGTTTGCAGAAGTTATGTACAATGTACATCATAACAAATCGATTAGTTCGAAATTTATAATGTAAATAATTAAATATTTTAAAATGAAATCAATTACAATCAATGGATCTAAAAGAGAAAGCGTGGGCAAACGTGCAACGAAAGCCTTGCGTAATGCTGGAGAGGTTCCTTGCGTATTATACGGAGGCGATCAAGCAGTACATTTCTCAGCACCTGAGTTAGCCTTTTCAAAACTGGTTTATACGCCTAATGCGCATACAGTTGTAATTTCTTTAGACAGTGGTGAGACTCTTAATGCGGTTATGCAAGACATTCAGTTTCACCCGGTAACAGATAAAATTCTACATATAGACTTCTATCAGTTGTTCGAAGACAAACCAATTGCCATGGACATCCCAATTATCCTTACTGGGAACTCTAAAGGTGTTAGAAATGGCGGTGTTTTGAGAAGAAATAATCGTAATTTAAGAATTAAGGCTTTGCCAGCTGATTTACCTGACTTTATTAAGATTGATATTACCGATCTTAAAATTGGAGGAAAAGTTTATGTTGGTGACCTAGATCAAGAGAAATTTAATATTCTTCATACCGACAATACAGTTGTATGCCAAGTTAAAACGGCAAGAGCAGCAATTGTTGATGAGATTGATGAAGATGAAGAAGAACTTGAAGAAGGAGCAGAAGCAGCAGCTGAAGGAGCAGAAGGAGCAGAAGGTGGAGAAGCAAAAGCAGATGCACCAGCAGCGGAAGCACCAGCTGAAGAATAAAAATTTTTATTTTTATAGAATGAAGCATCCTGTTCATTTCAGGATGCTTTTTTATTTTTACCAAAATTATGGTGCATGTGTCGATTTCTACGAAATCTCTTTGGTAAGAAACCATCTGAAGATGTTACAATGAAAAAATTTCTAATTGTAGGCTTAGGTAATATTGGGCAAGAGTATAAAAATACACGCCACAATATTGGATTTCAGATACTTGATTTTTTGGCAGAAGAAGAAGAATTAAAGTTTGAGTCAAAAAAATTGGGCGATCTAGTAGAGTTCAAATTTAAGGGGAGAACTTTTATACTTTTGAAACCGAGCACCTATATGAATCTTAGTGGTAAAGCGGTTAACTATTGGCTTGCAAAAGAAAAAATAACACTTAAAAACCTATTGGTTATTACTGATGATGTCAATTTATCATTTGGCACGCTTCGCTTGAAAACTAAAGGCAGTGATGGCGGCCACAACGGATTAAAAGACATTCAAACTGTTCTTGGCACTACGAATTATAATCGTTTTAGATTTGGTGTAGGGGATGATTTTGGTAAAGGCCAAAAAGTTGATTATGTATTAGGTCAATGGCATGATGAAGAGCTAAAACAAATGCCTGAACGTCTATCTAAGAGTGTTGATCTCATTAAATCTTTTGGGTTCGCGGGCGTTAGTAATACCATGAATACTTTTAATGGTAAGTAATTCTCTTTTTATTACAGATTAGGTTCTATACTTTTGTAAAAACACTTTGGCATTGAAGACCATTAATGTTATAAATTCTACTGATCCAAAACCTGCAGTGGTGACCATCGGGACCTTTGATGGGGTACATGTAGGTCATCAAAAAATAATACATAAGCTTGTAAATTTAGCTAAGGAAAAAAATCTTACCGCAACTGTGTTGACATTTTTTCCGCATCCAAGAATGGTATTACAGAAAGATGCCAATATTAAACTTATTAATACAATAGATGAAAAATCGAAAATTTTAGAGGGATTGGCCGTCGATCAATTAGTCATTAAAACCTTTACAAAAGATTTTTCACGTTTAACTGCTCTTGAATTTGTTAGAGACATTTTGGTGAATGGGCTTAACACAAAAAAAATAATTGTAGGTTATGATCATCATTTTGGTAGAAACAGAACTGCCAATATAGAAGATCTTAAGGAGTTTGGTGAGACTTATGACTTTGAGGTTGTTGAAATTTCCGCTAAAGAAATTAATGAAGTAGCTGTAAGCTCTACAAAGATTCGTGAAGCCTTATTAAAAGGTGATATAAAAAGAGCAAACAAATACTTGGGTTACAAATTCATGCTTAATGGTCAAATCATAAAAGGAAAAGGTCTAGGCAAGCAAATGCAATTTCCAACTGCCAATTTGCGTATTTCAGAAGATTACAAACTAATTCCTAAAGTAGGTTCGTATGTAGTGAGTTCGCGTATAAACGGCAATATGTACTACGGGATGATGAATATAGGTTATAATCCCACAGTGTCTAGTTCTGGTGACAAATCGATAGAGATTCATTTTTTTGACCTAGATAGTGATTTATATGATAGAATAGTAGAAATAGAACTACTCGATAGATTGCGAGACGAACAAAAGTTCAACTCGCAAGAAGAATTGCAGTTACAACTTCAGAAAGATAAAGAAAACGCTTTAGTATTATTACAAGACTACAATGATTAATCGTCTGCTCTTTAAACATATTGACAATAGTGCGCTTGTAGTTTTTAGAATTTTATTTGGGTTTTTAATTGCGGCTGAAGGATTTGGAGCAATAATTACTGGCTGGGTGCGTATTACTCTAGTTGAACCCGAATTTACGTTCAATTTTATTGGATTTGAATTTTTACAACCGTTACCTGGTAATTGGATGTACATCTATTATTTCGTTATGGGTGTATTTGGCGTCCTGGTTATGATTGGTTATAAATACCGATTTGCTATTATAGCTTATGGTATAATGTGGGCTGCGACTTACTTTATGCAAAAAGCGTCCTATAACAACCATTATTATTTAATGGTTTGGTTATGTGGCTTGATGGCTATACTACCAGCAAACAGATATTATTCTATTGATGTAAAACGAAATCCTAAGCTAAAGCAACTAAGCATGCCACATTGGTGTAGTTGGATTCTAATTCTTCAAATGTGGATCGTATATACTTATGGTTCAATTGCCAAGATATATCCTGATTGGCTGGACGCATCAGTTATGGAAATATTTATGCGAAACAAACAGCATTATTTCTTGATTGGTGAATTTTTGCAAGAACGATGGCTGCATTACTTCTTAGCGTATGGAGGCATACTATTTGATGGCTTAGCTATTCCGCTTCTACTTTACAAACCAACCAGAAGATGGGCCTTTTATGCATCCATTTTCTTTCATATGTTTAACTCCATTGTATTTCAGGTTGGGGTGTTTCCTTATATGTCACTAGCCTTATGTATTTTCTTTTTCGATCCAGATTATATTAGAAGATTATTCTTAAAGAAAAAACCAAAGTTTGAAATTTCAAATGAATTTCAAGTACCCAATTATAGAAAGTATTTTTTGATGTTTTGGGGTATCTATTTCCTTGTTCATATGGCATTACCTCTGCGCCATTGGTTCTTTAAAGATAATGTTTTATGGACCGAAGAAGGTCATAGATTATCATGGCGAATGATGTTAAGGGCGAAGAGTGGTTTTGTGATTTTTAAAGTTGTAGATAAAAACACAGGCGAAGAGACCAACCTTAAAATTTCTGATTACTTATCTAAAAAACAACGTCGTTTAATAACTACGCATCCAGATATCATATGGCAATTTGCACAACGACTTAAGAAACAATATGCAGAAAAGAATCAAGATATAGCGATTTATGTGAATAGTAAAATAAGCGTCAATGGCAGAGCGCTTGAAACCTATATCGACCCTAATATTGACTTGGCTTCAGTGAAATGGAATGCCTTTAAACATAGCGACTGGATTTTACCATCAAAACTAGATTAAATAAGCTCAGAATCGCTAAATTTGCCGCGACTTTCAGAGCTTTCAAATAGATTATCATGTTACAAATCCCATTTATAAGAGATAATAAAACTTTGGTCATTGAGCGATTAGCAAAACGAAATCTCGATGCTACCCAAATGATTGATAGTGCGTTAGAACTGGATGAGCAACGTAGATCAATTCAGGCCAAATTAGATAATACGTTAGCAGAATCGAATACATTGTCGAAGGAAATTGGACAGTTATTTAAAACAGGAGAAGTTCAAAAAGCGAATATTTTAAAGGAAAAAACAACAGCTTTAAAAGAAGAAAGTAAACAGCTCTCAGATGCTTTGCATTCGACATCAGAGAAATTAGATGAATTGCTCAAAACTATTCCTAATATACCTCACGACACTGTTCCTGCTGGAAATACAGAAGACGATAATGAAGTGGTATTTCAAGAAGGCGATATCCCAGAATTGGGGGCAAATGCACTACCACACTGGGAACTTGCTAAAAAGTATGATATTATTGATTTTGAGCTTGGAAATAAAATTACTGGGGCAGGATTTCCAGTATATAAAGGCAAAGGTGCGAAGCTGCAACGCGCACTGATTTCATATTTTTTAGATAAAAACACGGCTGCCGGTTATAACGAAGTGCAAGTACCGCATTTGGTAAATGAAGCGTCAGGATTTGGTACAGGACAATTACCAGATAAAGAAGGTCAGATGTACCATGTTACTGCCGATAATTTATATCTTATTCCTACCGCAGAAGTCCCTGCAACTAATATTTTTAGAGACGAGATACTTCTCGAAAGTGATTTGCCTAAAGCCTTAACAGGTTATACACCCTGTTTTAGACGTGAGGCAGGTAGTTATGGTGCCCATGTGAGAGGATTAAATCGTTTACATCAGTTTGATAAAGTTGAAATATTACGTGTAGAACATCCAAATAGATCGTATGAGGCATTAGAAGAAATGGTGGCACACGTGAAGACTTTATTGCAGGACTTAAAATTGCCATATCGAATTCTTAGACTCTGTGGCGGCGATTTAGGTTTTACATCAGCATTAACATACGATTTTGAGGTATATTCGACGGCGCAAGAACGCTGGTTGGAAATTTCTTCTGTATCTAATTTCGAAACATTTCAAGCTAACAGATTAAAATTGCGATTTAAAAATAGTGATGGTAAGAAACAATTGGCACATACTTTAAATGGGAGTTCATTGGCCTTACCTAGAGTGTTGGCTGGGATTCTAGAGAATTGTCAAACCAATAATGGCATAAAAATACCTGATGCATTGGTATCTTATACAGGCTTCAGTATAATCGATTAAAAACATTTATAAGTAAGTAAAGACCTACAAAATAATCGATTAAATGTACAAAAAAGACGTTATTTGACGAATAATTACTGATTTTCTTTGGTATTCTCATTTTTATTTAGAAATTGAGATCACTAACAAATTAACCTACTTGTTATGAAGAATATTAAGCGTTTAATGCTATTAACAGCATTAGTGATTTTAATGATTAAAGTATTATTCTAAAAAATATGAACCCAAATCGAATTTCGATTTTACAATATTTTGCACAAGCACACCCAAACAGGATAATTGAATCATTTTTTAAAATTTGATTAATAGCACATTTATTTTGGATGGTAAAGCCTGAACATATGTTCAGGCTTTTTTTATCATAAAATTCACATATTGAGTAGACATCTTTGCTATATTTACATAGAAATGCTGTTGATATAAGCATATATACAAATCTAGATCGTGAAACTACTGGTACTTTCCATAGCAACTTTATTTTGCTGTTTAACCACTTTTGGTCAATCAGAGCAGTTAGCAAAGGACTATTTTGACAAGGGTGATTTTGAAAAAGCGCTTATTTCTTACAAAAAGTTGTACGAACAGAATAAAGGCAATGGTAATTACTTTTTCAAACTCATTGAAATTCATCAACAATTAGAGCAACTCGATTCTTCTGAGCGCATGCTTGTAGATAGAATTAGTAGAAGTAAGAGTCCTCATTATTTGGTAGAATTAGGATATAATTACCAACTTAAACAGGACTCTGTTTACGCAAACAAATACTATCAGTTGGCAAAACAAGGTATAGAAGAAAAACCAGTATTCGCCTATAATGTAGCTCAACGATTTGAATCACATGCGTTAATTGACGATGCTGCCGAAGTTTATGAACGTGCCATGGAATTGCGACCTGAGAGCAATTATCATATGCAATTAGCACGTATTTATGGAGAACGCGGGAAGGTCGAAAAAATGTTCAGTAGTTATATAAATTTTGTAGAGTTTAATAACACCTATATCTCTTATGCCAAACGTGCTTTTAGCGAGTATATTTCTGAAAATGGAGCCGATGAAAATAATCAGATATTAAGACGTGTTTTACTGAAAAAAATACAAACGAAGCCAAATATTCTGTGGAATCAGTTATTGAGTTGGTTATTTATTCAGCAACGGGATTATAATAAGGCATTTGCCCAAGAGCGTGCCATTCATAGACGTCATCAAGATATGCAAGGGGTTGCAGACCTTGCACAAATTACTATTGATGAAGGAGATATTGAAACTGCTATAGAAGCATTAAATTATATTATTTCAAATTCATTTGATGTTGAGTCTGTTTTAAATGCCCAAATAGATTTATTAGAGTTAAAAACAGAGCAAGCTGCTGCTAAGGAATTGAATGAAATTGACCAGAAATATCAACAATTAATTGATGAATTTGGTAGAAACCCACAAACCACAAATTTACAATTGTCTTATGGTCATTTTAAGGCCTTTAGTCTTAATGATCCAACAACTGCTGCACAATTTTTAAGAGAAACCTTGGAAACAAATTTGTCTAAATTTCAACAGGCTAAGATTAAATTGGAGCTTGGTGATATTTTGGTATTTCAAGAAAAATTTAACGAGGCTTTAATCTATTTCTCTCAAGTTCAAAGTAGTATTAAGAATAGTACATTAGCACAAGAGGCACGCTTTAAAGTAGCAAAGACCAGTTATTATAAGGGTGATTTTGATTGGGCCGAAACCCAATTGCGCATACTTAAATCATCAACCTCACAGCTAATTGCAAATGATGCTTTAGATTTAAAACTACTAATCTCAGATAATAAATTTGAAGATTCAACCCAAACAGCTTTAAAATTGTATGCAAAAGCCGATTTGTATGCTTATCAAAATAAACATGATAAAGCCATTGCTTTATTAGATCAAATACTGCAAAATCATAAAACTGAAACGATCGTGGATCAGGCATTACTTAAGCAGGCACAATTGTTTATGCTCAAAAAGCAGTATGATAAAGCAGTAACCAATTATAATAGAATAATAGCAGATTTTAAGGAAGATATACTTGCTGATGATGCCTATTACCAATTGGCAGAACTTTATATAATACATTTCAATCAACCTGAAAAGGCGCAACCGTTATACGAAAAGATCATCTTTGATCATGAAGACAGTATATATTTTGTAGAAGCACGTAAAAAATACCGAGCACTTCGCGGAGATGCCCTTAATTGAATCATGATAATTTATAATGTTACCATAAACGTCGACGATAGCATCCATGAGGAATGGTTAGCGTGGATAAAAGAACACATACCACAGGTATTGGCAACAGGGAAGTTTTTAGAAGCTAAACTGACCAAAGTTTTGGTAGAAGAAGAGATGGGCGGAACAACATATTCTGTCCAATATAAAGCAAAATCAAGAGCTTCACTTGATAAATATTATGAAGAAGATGCCGAACGATTGAGAAGGGATGGTTTATCAAAATTTGCAGATAAAATGTTAGCATTCCGAACAGAATTAGAAATTCTTGATGAATATTCAGTAACTTTCAACTGACGCATAAACAGTCTTAAACTTGTCAGTAAAACCCAAAAAACATCTTGGTCAACATTTTTTGAAGGATGAGAATATCGCAAAAAAAATTGCAGATACGCTTACACTAGAAGGTTATGAATATGTTCTGGAAATTGGCCCTGGAATGGGTGTTTTAACGAAATATCTATTACAAAAAGACACGACCACTTATGTTATAGAAATTGACAAGGATTCAGTAGAATTCCTTAAATCACATTACTTAAATCTGGCATCAAGAATAATCGAAAAGGATTTTTTGAAGTACGATTTGTCCCAAACATTTAAAAGCAATCCCTTCGCTATTATAGGAAATTTTCCCTACAATATTTCAACTCAAATTGTTTTTAAAATGCTTGAATGGCGACATCAAATTCCAGAGTTTTCTGGGATGTTCCAAAAGGAAGTAGCCAAACGAATTTGTGAACAACCTGGGAGTAAAGCTTATGGCATTCTTTCCGTTTTAGTGCAAACTTTTTACGATGCAAAATACCTATTTACAGTATCACCAATGGTATTTAATCCACCTCCTAAAGTAGATTCGGGTGTAATACGGTTAGTACGTAAAGAAAGATTTGAACTTGAAGTTGATGAGACACTTTACTTTAGAGTA
>CAJHYL010000021.1_pt1 | contig 24871 bp, 24 predicted proteins | sample 9198761 | NCBI WGS metagenome assembly CAJHYL01 (sample SAMEA7708360, study PRJEB35096) | sediment metagenome | biome: marine neritic benthic zone biome [ENVO:01000025]; feature: sediment [ENVO:00002007]; material: shallow marine sediment [ENVO:03000034] sea grass bed [ENVO_01000059] ...
CTTTGCATTGGTGTTTGAATCTCGAAGTGTTTGAGTAATTTTCCAGACGTTCTAGTGTCTTCAGCAAGGATTAAATCTACATTTTTAAGGGTAGATATTGCCCTTAGTGTAATGTCTTCTAAATTGCCAATTGGTGTAGGAACTATATAAAGTTTACCCATTAAAGATACTTGCTTTCAACAATACTAATAAAGCGCGTTTCGTATTCTTCCTTGCCTTTCCAGTTATTAAAATCTGGTTTTACTACTTCGGTTATAAATTCAAATGCTTCTTTATATGTAACTAACGTATTGATTTGAGATAGTACACGATCGTAATCGGTAGCACTTTCACCAAACAAGTGTTTAATAAACGCGATTCTATCATTCAAGCCGATGTTGAGTGCGGTACTTTTGAGTTTTTCATTCAACGACTTATTAGTTGCTTGTTCTGAAACCGGTTCAAATTCGGGCATCTCTTTAAAGTCTGCAGCTAATTCTTCGAGTTCATCCTTGTAAATTTCGGGTTTAACCACCACATCCTCCATTATAGCATCTACTTGTTGTGTTTCATGGGGCATTTGTGCAACAATATCTTTTATTTTTTCCATAGCAGGTTCGGCCATTACATCATCTTCTCTTTCATCCAGATTGACATAAACCTTATTGTCTACTTCTATGTTATCACTAACTTTATTGTTGAATGCCACATCAAGCATATCAAAGAAAGACGAATCATTACCTATGGTAGGTAAATCATCTTCCCAGTTCTCATGAGCGAATTTTAAAACGGTTAGCTTTTCATAGAGTTTAGTAACTTCCTCATGCATTCTATCTACATCTTCTCTACCTTTTAGCTTTAAAATTCTGTGAGCAATGCTTATTAGTTCGGACTCGAGCTTCTTCTTCATAATATTTAAAATTTAACGGCGTTTGGTTTTTGATTTGTTGTAAATTTACGCACCTTTATACTAACGCAGTTCGTCTGTAGTTTAGTGTTAAAATTACGAAATGTTTCTCGAAAATACTGTTAATCATAAAGAACAATTTGGCTGGATTGAAGTAATCTGCGGCTCTATGTTTTCGGGAAAAACTGAAGAACTTATAAGAAGATTAAAGCGCGCACAGTTTGCCAAGCAGCGTGTTGAAATCTTTAAGCCAGCTATTGATATTCGTTATGACGAAGAGAAAGTAGTTTCACATGATGATAACGAAATTCGTTCTACTCCTGTTCCAGCAGCTGCTAATATTCCAATTCTTGCTGATGGTTGTGATGTTATCGGTATTGATGAAGCCCAATTTTTTGATGACGAAATCGTTCGTGTGTGTAATGATTTAGCCAATAGCGGAATTCGTGTCATTGTAGCCGGCTTAGATATGGACTTCAAGGGCAATCCTTTTGGCCCAATGCCTAACTTAATGGCTACTGCCGAATATGTTACCAAAGTTCACGCCGTTTGTACGCGCACTGGCAATCTTGCGCATTATAGTTATCGAAAATCAAGGAACAATGAGCTTGTATTGCTTGGTGAAGTTGAAGAGTATGAGCCTTTGAGCAGAGCTGCTTACTACAAAGTTACTTCAAGAGATAAGCTAAGAAACATCAAGGTTAATGATGCCGAAGTGGTCATTTCAAAATCTAAACGCGCCAATGCCTAAAGCCCAAGAAACAGTTCTTGAGATTGACCTTAAACATTTAGAGCATAATTATAATTATCTTTCATCTCATCTTGCGCCTACGACTAAATTCTTAGCTGTAGTTAAAGCTTTTGGCTACGGAAGTGATGCTGTGCTTATTGCTCAACACTTGCAAACTTTAGGTGTTGATTACCTAGCTGTGGCCTATACCAGTGAAGGTGTTGTTTTAAGAGATGAAGGAATCACGCTTCCCATATTGGTGCTTCATCCATTGCCAGTTAATTTTGGTGATATAATTGAACGCTGTCTTGAGCCCAGTCTATACAGTCCAAGGCTGTTAAATGCGTTTATTAAAGTGGCTGAAAATAAAAATCAGCACGACTATCCAGTGCATATTAAATTCAATACAGGATTAAATCGATTAGGATTTTGGGAAAACGATGTGGACTTTATAGTATCAAAATTGCAAGATTCATCGGCTATTAAAGTTAAATCGATATTTTCTCATCTAGCCGCTAGTGAAGCTATTGAGGAACGCAATTTTTCTCAAGATCAAATAAGTACCTTTAATAAGATTTATTCTGAACTGAGTAAAACGTTGGATAATGAACCAATTAAACATATGTGTAATACCTCAGGTACTTTAAACTATCCAGAGGCCCACTTTGATATGGTTCGGTGTGGTATTGGTTTATACGGTTTTGGAAATTCTGAAGACGCCAACACACATCTTAAGCCTATTGCCACATTAAAGACGGTAATTTCTCAAATCCATAAAATTGAACCTAATGAAAGTGTGGGATACAATCGCGCTTATAAAGCTTCAGGTTATGAAAAGACAGCAACCATTCCTATTGGTCATGCCGATGGTATTAGTCGTCAGTATGGTAATAAGGTTGGTTTCGTTTATATAAATGGCCAGAAAGCGCCTATTATTGGAAATGTCTGTATGGACATGCTTATGGTAGATGTTACACACATACCGTGTTCAGAAGGTGATGAAGTGATTGTTTTTGGTGAAGCACATACTGCAGAAAAGCTAGCCATTGAGGCCAATACGATATCTTATGAACTAATTACGGCCATTTCCCAACGTGTAAAGCGTTCATTTTTAAAGTGATATAAAATTATAATAAATATATGTGACTTTTTTAGCTATCTTAGGGTCATACTAATTAAACCACATAAATTAACTATTATGCTCAAAGAATTTAAGAATTTTATTATGACCGGCAATGTTATTGAATTTGCCGTTGCCGTTATTTTGGCAGGTGCCGTAGGCCTTGTTGTTAACGGATTTGTGAATGATGTTGTTATGCCAGTTGTTGGTCATTTTGCAGGAGGAATGGACTTTGCTAGTTTAAAAGTTGTTCTTGCCGAAGCTGTAACCGACGCCGAAGGCAACATCACTACGCCTGAAAACGCAATACGTTGGGGTGCTTGGGTGAACACAATTATCAACTTAATCATTGTAGGTTTTGTTTTATTTATGATTGTTAAAGCATATAATAAAACTAAGGCGCCAGCAGAAGAACCAGCTCCAGCTGGACCGTCTGATAACGACTTATTAGCCGAGATCAGAGATTTGTTAAAAAAATAAGCCTTAGGCGAAGCCGCTACACAATTAATTTAAACCACTTCTAAAATGAAGTGGTTTTTTTATTCATATTCTTTACATTTACGCCTTAAAATCTATTGAAAATGAAAGTAGCCGTTGTTGGCGCAACTGGACTTGTAGGTACAGTAATGCTTAATATCCTAGAAGAGCGAAATTTTCCTGTTGATGAATTAATACCTGTGGCTTCAGAGAGAAGTGTGGGTAAAACCATTTCATTTAAAGGCAACGATGTTACGATTGTTAGTATGAAAGACGCCATTAATCAAAAACCTCATATAGCTTTGTTTTCTGCGGGAGGTGGTACGTCTCTTGAATGGGCGCCAAAATTTGCAGAAGTCGGTACAACCGTTATAGACAACTCTTCAGCCTGGCGAATGGATCAAGATAAAAAGCTAGTTGTCCCTGAAATAAACGCAAAACAGCTTACCAAGGCAGATAAAATTATTGCAAATCCAAATTGTTCCACAATTCAATTAGTAATGGCCTTGGCTCCGTTACATCACGCATATGGCATTAAACGTCTTGTAATTTCAACTTACCAATCAGTAACCGGAACGGGCGTTAAGGCAGTTAAACAACTTGAAAATGAAATGGCTGGTCAAAAAGGAGAAATGGCATATCCCTATCCTATTCATCAAAATGCCTTACCTCATTGCGATGTGTTTGAAGAAAACGGTTATACCAAAGAAGAAATGAAACTGGTTAGGGAAACTCAAAAAATATTGGATGATCGTACTATCGCTGTGACTGCTACTGCCGTTAGAATTCCTACAGCTGGCGGACATAGTGAGTCGGTGAATATAGAATTTAATAGCGCATTTGAAATAAGTAAAGTACGACAACTATTAAGTCAAACCAAAGGTGTTACCTTGCAAGATAATCCAGATGTCAATAGCTATCCAATGCCAATTTATGCAAATGGTAAAGATGATGTGTTCGTTGGGCGAATAAGGCGAGATGGGTCTCAGCCGAACAGTTTAAATATGTGGATTGTGAGCGATAATCTTCGAAAAGGTGCTGCAACAAACGCTGTTCAAATAGCTGAATATCTATCGGCGAACGGTTTGATCTAAAATCCACCATTATTTCAGATTTTAATTTTATTGAACTTTTGATAGGATAAATCCGCATTATAACTAATTAATTTAACGCTGTTTAGCCCTTTTATTACTTTAGACATCCAAATTTTCTATAAATGGGCCTAAATAAGGCATACAAGCTATTGGTGTGGTGTTTATTCTACACTCTAATGTGGTCATGTGCAGAAGACAATTCATATACAATTGTTGAGCCAGATCCTGTATCGCCTGTGGTATTTAATTTAGATGAAGTGCCGTTTCAACTGTTATCAGAATACAACTTTTTTGAGGGTGAGATGTCTCAGCTAAAGCCCGTATATGGTGTTTTACCTTATTCATTAAATTCTACACTCTTTTCTGATTATGCCAAGAAAAAACGCTTTGTCTGGATGCCTTCAGAATCTAGTGCGTCCTATATAAACGATGCGACACCGCTTGATTTTCCAAATGGTGCCGTTTTGATTAAAAATTTCTATTACAACAATGTATTACCGGAAAATGACACTAAAATTCTAGAGACACGATTAATGTATAAGAAGGATGATGGTTGGCGTTTTGCAAATTACGTTTGGAATGACGAACAAACCGAAGCTACGTTTACCACCGAACACGCTTATTTTGAATTTGATTGGATTGAACAAGGCGTTACGAAAAGTGTCAATTATAAAGTGCCAAGATTCGCCGAATGTTTTACATGCCATAATAATTTTGACACCCCTAATCCAATAGGGCCAAAGCCTCAAAATTTAAATCGGTCTTATGTTTTTGATGATGGTACTATGAATCAATTAAATAAGTGGATTGAACAAGGCTATTTACAAGATAATTTGCCTGACAATATAAGCTCAACAGTAGATTGGAAAGACAGCTCACAGCCAATAGGCTTAAGAGCAAGATCTTATTTAGATATTAATTGTGCCCATTGCCATTCAGACCAAAGTTATTGTGACTATGCGCATATGCGATTTGGTTTTAGCGATTACGAAAATGATGCTAATTTAGGTGTATGTGTGGAGCATGATTTTTATCTTGGCGATGATGTTACTCATATTGTAGCACCTGGTAATGCTTCAGGATCTGCTTTATTCTTTAGAGTGGCATCAGATTTAGAAGAATTTCAAATGCCCCTTATAGGCAGAACACTAGTTCATGAAGAAGGGCTAGACTTATTAGAACAATGGATAAATACTTTAGAAAACTGTAATTAACAATATAAATTACCATAAAAATGAAAAATACTACTTTACTTTTTAAAATAATGTGCTTGTTACCTGTCTTTGCTATGGCGCAGGTTACCTTTGTCGAAGATGACGTGAGTGTTTCGGGTACAGACTTAGCCTTGGTAGACATGAATGGTGACGGCTTAGATGATTTGGTGGGAGTGACCAGCTCACTTATTCAAATACACTATCAACAATCAGATGGTTCGTATGTTGTAGTAAATCATGATGTAGATAATGGCACCTACAGCCCTTCGTGGAGTTTAGCAGTAGGTGATTATAATGATGATGGTTTCAATGATTTGGTTTGGGGAAGTAGCTCAGGTGCTCATGTAGTGCGCTACGATCCTTCAGCAACCGGAGGCAATAATGATAGTTTCTACAAAATTGCAGCATCAAGTCATACGGTATTCACACAACGCACAAACTTTGTTGACATTAATAATGATGGTCATATGGACGTTTTTGTTTGTGATGATGTTGAACCAAACGAATATTTTATAAACGACGGCTCTGGAAATTTAACTCTTTATGAAGGTGCAGATCCTAACGGTGTGCCAGAAGGTTTAGGTGTATACTCATCGGGTGGAAACTATGGTTCTATATGGATTGATTTTGATAACGACCGTGACAATGATCTTTTCATTGCGAAATGTGGAGGTAATTCAGCAAGGCGTACAAATCAATTACATAGAAATAATGGCAATAGTTCGTTTACAGAAATAGGTGCAGCTGTAGGATTGGCAGACGATATCAACACATGGTCTTCTGCTTGGGGAGATTATGATAATGATGGTGATATGGATTGTTTTGTAGGTTCAAGTACAAGTACAGAACAACATAAATTAATGCGTAATAATGGCGACAATACATTTACAGACGTTTCTATAGCCTCGGGTGTACAGGTTTGTCAAAATTTCTACCATGAAAATGTATTTGTCGACTTTGACAATGACGGTTGGTTAGATATATATGTTAATGGCGATATTTTATGGAATGATGGTGATGGTACGTTTACAGTTGAGACACAATCGTCTACTGGCTTATCCAATTGGGGTGGCGCTTTAGGAGATTACAACAATGATGGGTTTATTGATTTATTTAGAGGCGATGTTTATGTAAATCAAACTAATTCTAATAGTTGGTTAAAAGTTTGTCTAGAAGGCGTACAAAGTAACCGAAACGGTATAGGTGCAAGAATTGAAATCGTAACAGCGTCTGGAACACAAATACGTGATGTTAGAAGTGGCGAAGGCTTTAAATACATGAATAGTTTAGACACATTCTTTGGTATTGGTTCAGACACTTCTATCTCAACATTAACAGTGTACTGGCCATCTGGTACAGTAGACGTGGTTCTAAATCCAACTCTTGAGGAAACATTATGTATTACAGAGGGTGAAACATTAAGCCTTCAAGACACTTTGGTTGACGATTTAATTATATATCCAAATCCAACAAAAGGTATACTAAACCTAAATGCTACTTACGGATTTGAAAATGCAATTTATTCTGTTTTTGATATTACAGGCAAGCGTGTTCTTAATAGCAAATTCAATACCAATAGTATAGATGTTTCTGTCTTAAGCGCAGGACACTATATTTTGCGAATTCTTGATCAAGGTAAGATTAGAACACAAAAATTTATTAAGCAATAATTAGAAATTTGATATAGTAAAAAACCTTACAACCTGTTGTAAGGTTTTTTGTTAAACGTGATTCGTTAGAATTCTTTAAGCGCCCTTTTTGCGCCAAGATAGCCCGGCATGCATGTAATGCCGCCTCCTGGGTGCGAACCGCTTCCACACAAATAAAGTCCTGATACTGGTGTTGCATATCGTGAGCATGAGGGAATTGGTCGTGTGATCAATTGGTCTACAAAATGTTCACCATGATAAATATGGCCTTCGGTAAGTCCATAGCGTTCTTCGAGATCAACTGGAGATAACACTTCCATACCAACAATGTGTTTGGATAAATTGGGTGAATAGTACTCTAGTTCGTTTATGACGTGCCGGCCAAGCATTGCCTTGGCTTCATTAGTCCAGCCTTCTTTTAAATTATACGGCACATAATGAGCCAATACAGACAAGACACTGTGCCCAGATGGTGCAAGGGACGTATCCATAATGGTGGGTAAGTGAATATCTAAAAACGGTGAATCTGTTACTTGTTCGTATTTTATAGGATCGAAAGCACGTTCTTGTTCGTTAAATGTATTTCCTGTTCTTGCGAAAGCAAGGGGTTGATTGTTGAGTAAAACTTCCTTGTTAACTGCTATATTGAGTTTAGCCGTTGTGCCTCTGCTTCTTATTTTGCTTATCCAATAGTCTAGTTCATACTCTAAATCAAAATCATCAAATAGATTTAGAAACGTTTCTTTTGGTGTGCAAGAAGCCAAAACTAGTTTTGCATTAACTTTTTCTCCACCTTTTAATCTCACACCTCTAACTTTTGAATCCTTATCTAGTTGTATTTTCTCCACTTCAGTATTTGTTCTTATCTCCACTCCATTTGCTAATGCCGCTTTAGAAAGCGCCTGAATTAGTGCACTGGGGCCGCCAACAATACTGTGTTTAGCTGCACATTCCCAAAGCAATAGGTTTATTGTTGAATATGCAGACCATGGTCCAGCGTAAGAATTATACAGCGCGGGTGCCGCAATTCCAGCTTTCAAAAATGATGTTTCAAATTTTTCATTTAAAAAATCTCTAACCGACATTGGAGCAACTTTAAGCAATTCCATCATTGTTTTGTTTCCAAGTCCTTTAAGAATCATGGCTTTCTTAGCTAGCACAACCAAGCTCGCCATGGTCAAGTTTTCAAGATCGATGTTAGGAGGTGGGTTATCCATCAAATCATCTATGACCCGACTTACCTTCTTCAAAAATAGACGGTAATCGATGTAGGTTTGGGCATCTTTTTTAGAGATTTTTGCAATGCTCTCAACGCTTTCACTTACGTTATCTTTTAAAGTGATGTGCTGTCCATCCTTAGATAGAATGGTCGTATCCATTCGCTTGTTTTGAAGTTTTAGTCCGTGCTTTTCAAGTTCTAAATGCTTGATTGGAGCCAGTCTTACACCACTTGTATCATGTACTAATCCTGTATTAAAATATCCAGAAATAAACTCCTCGCCTGCAGCAATTCCGCCAATAATATTCCGTTTTTCAACAACAACTACTTTTTTACCTGCTTTGGCTAAAGTTGTTGCTGCTACTAAGCCATTATGGCCAGCGCCTATCACTATGATATCATAAGTGCTCATATTGCTCTTTCTTTTAAAATCGACTTGGCCGATAGCTCTCCTCCCGATCCCATTATGCCGCCGCCTGGATGTGTTCCTGAACCTGACATCCACAGATTTCTAATGGGTGTTTTATATTTTGCGTAGCCAGAAATTGGTCTCTGAAATAATAACTGCTCGAGCGTGAGTTCTCCCTGAAAAATATTGCCTTCAGTTAATCCAAAAGTTTCTTGTAAATCCCATGGTGTGACAACCTGTCTATGTTCAACAAGATTATCAAATTCAGGAATATATTCTTTAATGGTTTCTTGTACGGTATCCCCAAATTTATCTGATAGCTGTGGCCAATAGTCGGGGCCTTCTTTGATATCAAACGGTGCATATTGCACAAAGCACGACATCACGTGTTTCCCTGGAGGTGCAAGTGTCGGATCTGTGAGTGACGGTACAACAATGTTAATATATGGCCGTTCAGAAAATTCGCCGTACTTGGCTTGATCATAAGCTTTTTCGACATAGTCAATATTAGGAACAATGGCTATATCGCCCTTCATAAAATCAAGGCTTTTTCTTTTTTTACAAAAATTTGGTACGTTATTTAAGGCAAAATTTACTTTTCCTGAGCTACCTCGCATTTTGAATCGTTTAATTTCTGTAGTAATTTCATCAGGTAAGTTGTTTTCACCAATGATTTTTAAATAGGTCCTGTTTGGATCTAAATTCGAGACGACAATTTTTGAATCTATTTCGTCACCATTACTCATAACCACGCCTGTGGCTTTCCCATTAACTATTTTTACATGAGAAACATTGGCATTGGTTCGTATTTCAGCGCCAAAACTGATAGCAGCATTTGCACAGGCCATACTTACACCCCCTGTACCACCTTTAGAAAAACCCCATGATCTAAATGCCCCGTCTAGTTCGCCCATGTAGTGGTGAAGTAATACGTAGGCTGTTCCTGGAGATCTTACGCCAAGAAACGTACCTATTATACCACTTACGGCCATAGGGCCTTTTAGCACTTCTGATTCAAACCATAGATCAAGAAAATCAGCGCTACTCATAGTAAGTAGTTTTGTGTTCATTTGCAGAAGCTCTGGCCCTAAATTTTTAAATACTTTGCCCATGCGAAGCAAAGAGGACAGATCTTTTGGGTTGATGGAAGCCACATCAGGAGCTGGATGATCAATCACTTCCTTAGCAAGTTTCGCCATATGTGTCATCACCTTGCTAAACTCGCCATAGATCTCCGAATCTTTTTTGCTGAATCGTGCTATTTCTCGTCGCGTTTTGGCAGCATCTCCCCAACGGCAAAGTCCTAAATCATCATCGGGCAAGGGCTGGTACGATGCATCCATAGGGATAATGCTATAGCCATGTTTCACAAGATTTAGTTCTCTAATAATGTGAGGCCTAAACAAGCTTACCACATAACTGCATACTGAATAGGTAAAGCCTGGGAACACCTCTTCCGAAACGGCCGCGCCGCCTAATACGTGGCGCTTTTCAAGGACCAACACTTTTTTTCCCGCTTTTGCAAGATAAGCGGCATTAATCAAACCGTTATGTCCTCCACCAATAATAATTGCGTCATATGTTTTGCTCATAGCTGGATTAATTTAGGATTGATCGTTTTCTCTTAGGGTTAAAAAATTGAGGCTTACAAACCAATGCTCTCACGGTTTTTCGCTGGTGTTCAACAATAACTTCAAAATTGACCTCGTCGCCAATCTTGGCATGCTCTACTTCAATAGTTGCAAGAGCAATGTTCTTTTTTAATGTTGGTGACCAAGTACCGCTAGTTGCATATCCAATTTGTTTTTTATTTGAGGTTTTATGGTAAATAGGTACTGATTTTCTCCAGGCCCCTGCTTCAGTATGAGGTGGCAGGCCATGTTTTTTATATAGGGCTTCAAAATCAGGCCAATTCATATCCATGCCAACCATTGCCCATCGTGATCCTCTTTCTTTTTCATTTCTTAAAGCACGTTGCCCCATGAAGGGTTCACGATCTAGATTAACGGTCCATCCCAATCCCAATTCATATGGTGTGCTCATTTGATCCGGAATTAAGGCGTGTAACGAACTGTGATAATCCACGCCGTTCATCACCAGTCCAGCTTCTATCCTGGCTATGTCCATGGCGGCAATTCCTGTCATTCTAATATTATATTGTACTCCGGCATCCCAAACAGCATCAAATAATTTAAGAGCATTTTCGTTAGGAATCCATAACTCATATCCCAAGTCTCCCGTGTAACCCGTTCGTGATATTTTAAACTCAAACCCGTGCCCTTTTGCATCAGTGGTCCAGAAGAATTTTAAGTTATCCAGGTTGGCATCACACATGGTTTTAAGAATTTCTCTAGACATAGGTCCTTGCAAGGCTAACCCACAATAACTATCGGTTAGGTCTTCAATATGAACTTCTAGTTTTCTGGCCACTCTTGAAAACCAGGAAAATGATGGGTCTGCAGCCGTCACAAAGTATTCGTCCTCGCTAAAGCGCATCACTGTGCCATCATCAATCACCATACCCCTGTCATCGCACCAACAACAATATGTGGCTTGATTGAGCTTTAGTCTACTAATGTCTTTTACCATAAGTCGAGCTAAAAATTTGGTCGCATCTTTTCCCTTTACCCGGTATTTAAACAAAGGGGTGATATCAATTAATCCGGCTGAATGTCTAAGCGCGAAATATTCAAAGTCACTTACAACATTATATGTGTTGGCAGCAAAATACCCAGCCCATTCTTTCCAATCGCGACTCAAGTTGTGTTCTGCAGTTCTTGAATGGAATGGCGATTCAATTGGCATAGCTAACGATTTGATTTGTTTGTTTTCTGTACATGATCAGAAAAGCCTATGGATTTACTTGAACTTTAAGTTGTCTAATTGTAATAATGTGTGTTCGAAAGTCGGTCTTAACTCCTGATATGGCTTATTTTTTATCTGTTCCTTTCAGGAAAGTTCTATTCTTAACGCTTTGAAGCGATTCGATTAGCGTGTTATAATCCGGGAATAAGAATCCACGGCATCTGGTTAACTTGAATGTAATAGAACTGTGCCATAGTATAAATGTAGTTATAAAAAAACTCCGAAAATAATTTCGGAGTTCTTTTTTAAGTTATTCAAGCTCTTTCATTTCAAAATCTTCCATGAACTTCGTGGTGTAATTCCCCGCCAAATAGTCTGGATGATCCATTAACTGTCTGTGAAATGGGATAGTTGTTTTAATTCCTTCAATCACAAACTCATCTAGTGCGCGCTTCATTTTATTAATCGCCTCTTCTCTCGTTTGAGCAGTAGTAATAAGTTTAGCTATCATTGAGTCATAGTTAGGTGGAATGATATAGCCAGCATAGACATGTGTGTCTAACCTAACACCATGACCTCCTTGCGCATGAAGCGTAGTAATTCTTCCTGGTGAAGGCCTAAAATCATTATATGGGTCTTCGGCATTTATTCTACATTCTATGGAATGCAAATTAGGTGTATAATGTTTTCCCGAAATCGGAACTCCGGCAGCAACCAAAATTTGCTCGCGAATTAAGTCAAAATCGATCACTTGTTCAGTTATTGGATGTTCTACCTGGATACGCGTATTCATTTCCATGAAATAGAAATTTCTATTCTTATCTACTAAAAACTCCACTGTTCCAGCGCCTTCGTAACCAATATACTCGGCTGCTTTAACGGCCGCTTCTCCCATTTTCTTTCTGAGATCTTTTGTCATAAATGGTGAGGGCACTTCTTCGGTTAATTTTTGGTGTCTACGCTGCACAGAGCAATCTCGCTCTGACAAGTGACAGGCTCTTCCCGTAGAGTCTCCAACAATTTGAATTTCGATATGTCTTGGCTCTTCTATAAGTTTTTCCATATACATATCGTCATTGCCAAAAGCGGCTTTTGACTCTTGTCTCGCCGAATCCCAAGCGGCTTTAAGATCTTCTTTTCTCCATACACCGCGCATCCCTTTTCCGCCACCACCAGCTGATGCCTTAAGCATCACAGGATAACCAACCTCTTCTGCAAGTTCTTCACACTGTTCATAACTGTCTATAACACCCTCACTTCCAGGAACACAAGGCACACCTGCTGCTTTCATAGTAGCTTTGGCATTCGCCTTATCCCCCATTTTATCAATCATTTCTGGTGACGCGCCAATAAATTTGATGCCATGTTCTGTGCATATTTTAGAAAACTTCGCGTTTTCAGACAAAAACCCATAACCCGGATGAATACCATCGGCATTAGTTATTTCTGCAGCTGCAATGATGTTTGATATTTTTAAGTACGATTCACTACTTGGAGGGGGCCCTATACAAACGGCTTCGTCTGCAAATTTTACATGCAAACTTTCGGCATCTGCTGTAGAATATACAGCCACAGTTTTAATACCCATTTCCTTGCATGTGCGAATTACACGCAATGCAATTTCTCCTCTATTAGCTATTAATATTTTTTTAAACATAACTTTTCTATTAAAAATTCAATTTCCAAGCACCAAATTCCAAGAATTGGGTTTTGAGATTTGCAGATTGGAATTTTCAAGTGTTATGAAGGATCTACTAAAAATAATGGTTGGTCAAATTCAACTGGAGACGAATCATCAACTAGTACCTTCACGATTTTACCAGAAACTTCAGATTCGATTTCGTTGAAAAGCTTCATCGCTTCAATTACGCAAAGTACATCGCCTTCACCAATTGAATCTCCTACTTCAACAAACACGGGTTTATCTGGTGATGGTTTGCGATAAAAAGTACCTATAATTGGCGATTTAATTGTGATATATTTAGAATCATCTTCTGCAGCTGAAGGTACGGCTGCAGCGGGAGCTGCTTCAGCAGCTGGCGCTTGTGGTTGAGGTGACGGTACCACTTGTTGAGGTACTTGCTGAACAGGCACTTGCTGAACTACATTAGTATCTAAATCATGCCCTGTTTTAATGGTGATTTTAACATCATCCATTTCAAGTTTTACCTCGCTAGCTCCAGATTTAGCAACAAACTTAATAAGATTTTGAATTTCTTTTAATTCCATGAGTATTCAGTTTAGTTGTAAAGATTTTTAGTTATAGGCCCATTTGTAATAAATAGAGCCCCATGTAAAACCACCGCCAAATGCAGCGAAAATTAAATTGTCGCCCTTCTTTAACTGTGATTCGTAATCATTGAGTAAAAGTGGAAGTGTAGCTGATGTCGTATTGCCATACTTATGAATATTCATCATTACTTTCTCTTCCTCTAGTTGAATTCTATTGGCTGTTGCGTCTATAATACGCTTATTTGCCTGATGTGCAACTAACCAGTCAACATCTGTTTTGTCTAAATTATTTCGCTCCAGTATTTTTTCAGAAACATCAGCCATATTAAAAACTGCGTTTTTAAATACGGTTCTTCCGTCTTGAAACACAAAATGTTTGCCTTCGTCAAAAGCGTCCTGAGTTATAGGATACGAAGAGCCTCCGTAAGTCGCTTGCAAAAATTCTCTCCCTGAGCCATCACTTCTTAAATATTCATCTTGTACTCCCAAGCCTTCTTCATTAGGCTCAAATAATACTGCGCCTGCGCCATCTCCAAAAATAATACAGGTAGCACGATCTTCATAATTAATAAATGAGGAGTTTTTATCTGCACCAATGAGCAACACATTTTTATACTTTCCAGATTCTATGTAGCTAGAAGCGACTGACATACCAAAAAGAAAACTAGAGCATGCTGCTTCTAAATCGAAGGAAAACGCATTAGTTGCTCCAATTTCAGTGGCTGTAAGAGCGGCAGTAGATGCTGCTTTCATATCTGGTGTTGCGGTTGCAACGATAACAAGTTCGATATCTTTAGGGTCTATGCCTCTTTTAGAGATTAGATCCTCGGCGGCTTTTATGGCAAGAAATGAAGTGCCTTTGCCCTCTTCTTTTAAAATTCTTCGCTCTTTGATACCTGTTCGAGTAGTAATCCACTCATCATTAGTATCAACCATAGTTTCAAGAATTTGGTTTGTTAATACAAACTCAGGCACAAAAGCGCCAACAGCTGTAATTGCTGCCGTGATTTTTTTCATAGTTTTCTCTATATTTTGATCAAAAACGACTAAAATTCGTCAACTTTGAGCCAAATTACGCTCTTTTTGACCAAATTTGACGCAAAATAAGTGCTTTTTAACTTTTAGAAAAATATATCATAAAAAAAACGCTCCACTAGGAGCGTTATATTGTATGTACGCATAATAGTTATGCTGTCGCTTCTTCAGAAGCATCTATTAAAACTTGTCCTCTGTAATACAATTTTCCTTCGTGCCAATGCGCTCTGTGGTACAAATGCGCTTCTCCTGTAGTAGGACATGTTGCTATTTGTGGAGCACTAGCCTTATAATGTGTACGTCTCTTATCTCTTCTGGTTTTAGAGATTTTTCTTTTAGGATGTGCCATTTTTCAATATTATTTATCTGTTAATAAATTTTTAAGTTTATCCCACCTTGGATCGGTATCTTCATTTTCATGATTTTCACTTAATCCATCAGGTGCAAGTTGTTCTAATCTTTTTAATATTTCCGAGTTTAATGATCCATTTATTACGCCTGGATGTATGCGCTTTGCCGGTACCGCCAATACAATTAATTCATATAAAAATTGTGCTATATTAATTTGGTATTCACCGTGAGGAAGAATTAATATTTCTTCATTGTCATCATTAAAATGCTCACCAAACTTGACTACCAAATCAAAGCTATTAGCAATCGCCAGATCGAAGCTTTCATTAGAGAGGTCGCAATTCACATTAACAGCGCCTTCTGCATTAAAATTTAGTTCAAGTAGCGTCGCTTTTTTCAAAAGCTTAACCTTTACTTCTACTTGGCTATCATTAAATTCATCAAAGTCAAAAAGATCAAAGAACGTCTTGTCTATTTTATAGTCGAAATGATGTTCTCCTTCTTTGAGCCCAACAAATTGAATTTCAAACGCTTTCAGCTTCTTCATATTCGCTTTCATTTCGAGCGTGCAAATATATGAATTTTTGTAAATCTATTGTGTTTGAACTGCTTTTTTTTGAGTATTAGGCCGCTCTTGTTTTTCTAACGGATTCGCCGATAATCTTTTGTAAGACTGTCTATTCTTAAAAATTTCTATGGCCGCAAATACCGCTTCTTTAAACGAATTATTATCGGCCTTGCCCTGCCCAGCGATTTCATAAGCTGTTCCATGATCTGGTGAGGTTCGAATTTTACTAAGACCCGCTGTAAAATTTACCCCTAACCCAAACGAAAGCGTCTTAAACGGGATTAGCCCTTGATCGTGATAGCTCGCAATAATCGCGTCAAAATTTTTGTAATTATCTGAGGCAAAAAAACTATCAGCCGAGTATGGTCCAAACACAAGTTTATTTTCATCCCGTAGTTTTTGTAATGTTGGTTTTAATAAAGTATCATCTTCTGATCCAATCACACCTTGGTCTCCACTATGTGGGTTTATTCCTAAAACCGCAATTTTAGGTTTGCTTATTGTAAAATCTTGTTTTAGGGTTTGAATTATGTTATTGATTTTAGTTGTTATTAACTCTTCTGTGAGATTTGGAACAACATCTTTCACAGGCACATGATCTGTTAAAAGGCCTACTCTTAAAGGACCCGAAATCATAAGCATTAGACTCTCGCCTTGAAATTTGGAAGCTAAGTAATCTGTATGGCCAGGAAATTTAAAATCATCACTCTGTATATTATGTTTGTTTATTGGCGCTGTAACCAATACATCAATATCGTTTTGTTTTAGGGCCTGGGTTGCCGCTTCTAATGACTTCAACGCGTATTTTCCTATGCTTTTATCTTCAGTACCAAATGAAATGTTTGATGTGTCTTTCCAGGTATTAACAACATTTACTTTGCCTTGTATTATTTTTGAAGGTGCGTTTGTGCCATTGAATTTGATCTGGCTATTAAAGTGTTTTTTTAAGAAAGAAAAAGTCTTGACGGAAGCGAAAATTACAGGTGTAAGAAAATCTAAAATTCGTTCATCTTCGAGTGTTTTAATGACGATTTCTCCTCCTATTCCATTGAGGTCTCCAATAGAAATTCCAACCCTTATATTGTGTTCTTTTCGCATAAAAAAGTAATACCTTTGTTAACAATTGGTAAAGGTAATAAATAAACTTTCGTTTTAATGTTTACAGGAATAATTGAGCAAGTTGGTGAGGTCGTTAGTCTTGTTGAAGATAAGGGTAATTTAGAGATAGGAATTAAAAGTAGTCTAGCGCCTGATTTAAAAGTTGATCAAAGCGTGAGTCATAATGGGGTATGTTTAACTGTAGTAGAAATTGAAGAACAGATCTACAAAGTCACTGCGATAAATGAAACATTAGAAAAGTCAACTCTTTCTAAACTTAAAGTGGGCAGTAAAATAAACTTAGAGCGCGCTATGAAAATTGGTGACAGATTAGACGGTCACATTGTTCAAGGACATGTTGATCAAATTGCTTATTGCACCGCTATTGAAGACCAAAACGGAAGTTGGTTATTCACTTTTAAGTACGATACTTCACTTAACAACATCACCATAGAAAAAGGCTCAATAACTGTAAATGGCGTAAGTCTTACCGTAGTGAATTCCCAAGCAGACCAATTTAGTGTGGCTATTATACCCTATACCTACCAATACACTAACTTTTGTGACTTGCAAATAACTGATGCTGTAAACTTGGAATTTGATGTTGTTGGAAAATACGTTTCAAAAATCTTAAAACAGTATCAATAGCCTTTACTAAGCCTTAATTTCTTATAAATTCCAAATAGTAAAGCGGCTATAATTAAGAAGATGAGACCTCCATCTATAGGTAGTCCAGGAGGAGGGGGAGGCATTGGTGGTGGTGGATTTCCGCCTTGCGTAAATCCATGACCGCTTATTAGAAATAATAAGATTGAGGCAATTATTTTAAGTGTGCGCGTTGTCATTCAGCCGCCAATATATAAAAAAACATCTTTGAAATGCACAAAAATTCGATGAAATGCACATTTTTCTTTAAAACACCCCTGTTAAAGAGTTTTCCTTTGCTATTAACGTTGCGCAAATATAGATATTATTTCAAATTTATTTATAATCAGGATGTTATATCTTAAATAATTTCGATTTAGTGCAAAAAGTAAAGTTATTTGGCCTGACATATAGCTTCAAAGGCGGTCCCACTTGGACTAGTTCACTATACTCATGGGCCAAATAATGCCCTCTTCTGCAAATAGCAAACGACACTTCGCTAACGCGAACCGTGTTTTTCTTTCTCGTAACTAGAAGCCCGAGTAAACTCGACTTCTCACTCAAAAGAAAAACCCACGCATGACGTGGGTTTGCTGCTTGATGTGGTCCCACTTGGACTCGAACCAAGGACCCTCTGATTATGAGTCAGATGCTCTAACCAACTGAGCTATGGGACCAATGAGGCTGCAATATTACTACATATTTTAGTACTCTACAAGAATTTTATTAATCATCAATCTCCTGACAAAGTTCTATCAATACGCCATTGGCCGATTTAGGATGTACAAAAACTACAAGCTTATTATCTGCACCTTTTTTTGGTTTGTCGTTTATTAGCTTAAATCCCTCTTCTTTTAATCTTTTAATCTCGTCTTCAATATTTTCAACTTCAAAAGCAACATGGTGAATGCCCTCACCTCTTTTATCAATAAACTTGCTAATTGGACTGTCTTCATGTAGCCCTTCTAATAGTTCTATTTTATTTGGGCCCACCTTAAAAAAAGACGTCTTAACACCTTCCGATGCCACTTCTTCAATTTTATAGTGTTGCTTCCCAAACAATGCCTGGAAAAGTTCATTCGATTGATCGAGGTTTTTAACAGCAATTCCCAAGTGTTCAATTTTTTTCATGACACAAATTTAGTTTAATTCCATATTAGATCTACGGCGTAACCTCTAAATGTGCTATTTTTGTGCTGTGGAAAGTAATAGACAAAAGAAAATCGCAGGTGTTCTTCAAAAAGACTTAGCCTATGTCCTTCAAAATGTTGTCAATGGCAGCGAACTTCGAGGCACCATTGTCTCTGTGACCAAAGTGCGCGTTACGGTTGATTTATCTATCGCTAAAGTGTATTTGAGTATTTTTCCTGTTAATAAATCTTCCGAGGTTTTTAAGGGCTTGGACGATATTAAATCACAGATAAAACATGAGTTGGCACAACTAACCAAAAATCAATTGAGACGAATGCCAGGCTTAGAATTCTTCTTAGATGACTCATTAGATTATATAGACGGAATTGATCGCTCGTTAAAAGGGTTAGACAACCCATTAGAGCAACCTGGTCTCTTGCAAAAACGAAAAAAGAAGTAATTGAGTTTTCCCTTTTTTATAGCAAAGCGGTATTTGTTTTCTAAAAGCAGTAATAATGCAATTAATATTATATCGCGAATTGCCGTTTTCGGAATTATAATAACAACAGCTGCTTTGTTTATTGTGCTTTCGGGCTTCTCAGGCTTAAAGACATTTACACTTCAGTTTTCGACCATAGTTGATCCCGACCTTAAGGTGCTGCCTTTGGAGGGCAAATCGTTTGAAGTTACGCCATCCTTACTTGATAGCGTATCCTCACTAGACGAGGTGTCATCAGTTGCACAAGTTATTGAGGAGCGCGTTGTAGTGAATTACGAGGCCAAAAACGAAATTGTCACACTAAAAGGTATAGATGATAATTTTCCACAGTCTACTATAGATTCTATATTAGTTCAAGGGAGTTGGTTTAGAGGCTATGATAATCAAGTGGTTTCAGGTTGGGGCGTGTCGAATAATTTGGAACTTGGTGTCTTACAATTTGATAAAACTTTGCATTTGTATGTGCCTAAGCCAGGCAAAGGTCAAATGACCTCAATTAAAGGTGCCTATAATTCGGTAAAGGCTATAAATACTGGTGTTTTTCAGATTAATGAAGAATTAGATAATTCATTTGTTTTTACGTCATTTAACATGGCTAAAAATCTTCTAAATTATAAAGAAGGTCAAATAAGTGCGATTGAAATTAAGTTACATCCAGATTCTGAACACGAAGACGTTAAAGCAGCACTTTATAACATTTTTGGTGATCTCGTTATAATTAAAGACAAGTTTCAACTTAACGACGCACTTTACAAAATGCTAAATACTGAAAATCTAGTCGTATATCTCATTTTCTTATTGGTGCTAATTATTGCATTGTTTAATGTGATAGGCTCTTTAATTATGATGATTTTAGACAAAAAGAAAAATTTGAAAACCCTATTTAATCTGGGAACAACCGTTCGTGACATTAGACGTGTATTCTTTTTGCAGGGTAGTTTGATGGTGTTGTTGGGTGGTGGTATAGGTCTTGCCTTAGGTTTCATTTTAGTGGCGTTACAAAAAAGTTTTGGCTGGGTGCCAATAACACCGTCTTTGCCTTACCCGGTTGAAATTAAAGTGATTAATTTCATAATTGTGATCGCAACTATTTCTATACTTGGCATCGTCGTTTCGAAATTAGCCTCGTCAAGAATATCCAAAAATTTAATTGCTGTCAGCTAAGCTGTAAACTGGTAATCTGCAAATTTTTCTTCAACTTCATCAAAAGCAGCAAATACATCCTTGGGTGAATCGCTTGTCACCATTTTCGTTCTGTATTCTTTAAAATGCGGAATGCCTTTAAAATAATTTGTGTAGTGCCTGCGCGTTTCTAAAACGCCTAAGATTTCCCCTTTCCATTCTATGGCCATATTAAGGTGTCTGCGGGCTGCTGCTACGCGCTCTAGCATAGATATAGGCGCTAAATGCTCGCCTGTTTGAAAATAATGCTTTACTTGTTTGAAAAACCACTGGTTGCCAATACTGGCGCGTCCTATTATGGCGCCATCTAGACCATAAACATCTCGCATTTCTACCGCGCGTTCAGGCGAATTAACATCGCCATTGCCAAATACTGGGATGTGCATTCTTGAATTGTTCTTTACCTCTGCAATAGGTTTCCAATCGGCATTGCCTTTATACATTTGAGCTCGTGTTCTTCCATGAATTGCTATAGCCTTGCAGCCTACATCCTGCAGACGCTCGGCAACCTCAACAATTTTAATTGAATCATGGTCCCAGCCTAGTCGTGTTTTTACGGTCACAGGAAGTTTGGTGCGTTTTACCATTTCGGCTGTAAGTTTTTCCATCAAGCAAATATCTTTCAGTATGCCAGCACCAGCGCCTTTACTAACGACCTTCTTTACAGGGCAACCAAAATTGATGTCAATAATGTCAGGGTTTGACTTTTCTACAATATCAACAGCTTGCAACATGCTGTCTAAATTGGCTCCAAATATTTGAATCCCAACAGGGCGTTCTTTTTCGTAAATATCTAGTTTAATCGTGCTTTTCGCGGCATTTCGAATTAAGCCTTCCGAGGAAATAAACTCTGTATAAACAACATCAGCGCCTTGCTCCTTGCACAATGCTCTGAAAGGCGGATCACTAACATCCTCCATTGGTGCTAACAACAACGGAAAATCGGGTAACTCTATGTTGTCTATCTTAACCAAATTAAGGCTTAAATTCTATATCTGCTTCTATAGTTTGACCGTCTCTGTCTATGACGACTTTAGTTTTATCGCCTTTATCAAACACAGACAATGCTCTCATATAACTATTCATATCAGTAATTGTGCTATCGCCTAATTTGACAACCACATCGCCTTTTAAAAGGCCTGCCTTTTGTGCTGGCTTATCTTCACTTACACCATCAATTCGCATGCCTTCACCATCAAATAAATAGTCTGGTACTACACCTAGCCCAACTTTAAAACGCGGTGTGTTTTCACTCTCGTCCTTTGTCTTTCTAAAGGCCAATTTGCCATTATCATCTAAGTCAGTTATAATATCGAAAATGTAATCTGAAATTTTAGACATGCCTTCGTAATTGAGCTTATCTGAATCATCACCAGGTTTATGGTAGTCTTCATGCTGGCCGGTAAAGAAATGTAGCACAGGAATGTCGTTCAAATAGAATGAGGTGTGGTCTGAAGGCCCAATACCTGATTCATTCTCAATCAATTTAAATTTATCATTATTTGATGAAATGGTTTGTTTGAATATAGGAGACGTGCCAGTGCCATAAACCGCTAATGTGCTATCGGCATTCAATCTACCAACCATATCCATATTTAGCATATAGTTTATGTTTTCGGTAGGTATTGTGGCGTTCTTCACAAAATAGTTAGAGCCAAGAAGTCCAATTTCTTCTCCCGAAAACGCCATAAACAGATAGTTGTTGTTTAAGTTATTACCTTTAAGTTTTCTTGCTAAATCTATCATTACCGCAACACCACTTGCATTATCATCTGCCCCATTATGTATAGCGCTATCACCTCGGTGCAATGAGCCTGATCCGCCGTAACCCAGGTGATCGTAATGCGCGCCTATAACTATGGTTTGTTCGGAATTGTTATTTATATACCCTAGCACGTTTGTTCCAGTAGTTGTGCTGTCTTTGGCTTGGTCTACATAAGAAGTTTCTTCATGTGGATTTGTAGCGGGTTTAAATGTAAACTCTTGAAAGTAGCCCGCAGTACCTTTTCCCTCTAAGCTTAATTCTTCGAATCTATTCGCTATAAATTCGGCTGCTTTTTTTTCGCCTTCAGTTCCTGTTTTTCTACCTTCTAACTTATCATCGGCCAAAAAAGTTACATCTTCTTTTATCTGGCTTTGAAGTACTTGCTCCTTCTGGCAACCAACAACCGTTATAAAAAAAACTATAATCGCTATTTGTTTCATCTCAATAATATTAATTTTGCGCAAAATTAGTAATAAATACACGGATGAAAGCGGTCTATATATGTTTATTTTTAGCGTTATTTTTTTCTTGTAAATCAGAAAAAAAGGAGGATGCAACAAGTGGTGAAACTTATGTGAACGACGAATTAATTTACCCAGAGGAAAAGAATTTCAAGTCGTTGAGGCAAATCACCTTTGGTGGCGATAACGCCGAGGCGTACTGGAGTTTTGATGATGAACAGATTATATTCCAATCGAATAACAAAAACTGGGGTGTAAATTGTGACCAAATGTTCTTGATGAATGCCGAAGACACGTTTTACGATTCCATTCCGCCAATGATAAGTACTGGTTTAGGAAGAACTACATGTGCTTATTTCTTGCCTGACAATAAACATTTTGTGTATGGTTCTACGCATTTAGGTGGTGAGGAATGCCCTGATGCACCTTTGCGACGGGAAGGTAAATACGTATGGCCAATCTATGATAGCTACGATATTTTTGTTGCTGATCTTGAAGGAAATATTACAGGTCAACTTACGGACGAGCCTGGTTATGATGCAGAGGCAACTGTTTCTCCAAAGGGCGATCGCATTGTGTTTACATCAATGAGAACTGGTGATTTGGAGCTTTTTACAATGAATATCGATGGTTCTGATGTGCAGCAAGTTACAGATCAACTTGGTTATGATGGTGGTGCTTTCTTTTCTCCTGACGGAACTAAACTGATTTTTAGGTCGTCTCGACCAAAAACCGAAGAAGAGATCAAAGAATATAAAGATCTGCTCGCAGAAGGATTGGTTCAGCCTACTAATATGGAATTGTACATCTGTAATGCCGACGGTAGTGATTTACGCCAATTAACTAATCTTGGGAATGCCAATTGGAGTCCATTTTTTCATCCTAGTGGCGAAAAGATCCTATTCTCTTCTAATTTCGAGGCAGAACGTGGATTTCCATTTAACCTGTACCTGATTGATGTCGATGGCAAGAATTTAACGCGCGTTACACATAGTGAAACCTTTGATGCCTTTCCTGTGTTTTCGAACGATGGTAAGTACTTGATTTTTTCTTCAAATAGAAATAACGGCGGCAATAGAGACACCAATCTTTTTATTGCCGAATGGCAAGATTAATTGTCTTCTAAACGATCGCGCTCGTCTTTGTCAAGCTCTTTTTCATTAGTCGTTAAGCCTGTGTTTCCGAATTTATATCTAAAACCTAATCGGACGTATCTGTTGTCTAAATTGGTAAACAAAGAGCTGTTTTGATTTAAAAATCTTGTGGTCACAATAAAGTCTTGCTCATTAAAGAGATCACTAAACGATAGTGAAATGACACCTTTCTCTTTTAAGATTGTTTTGCGCAAGCTAATGCTTGACGCCAATCTTCCACCTACTTCTTGTAGTCCTTGTAAGTTTGGGCCAAGGTAAAAACCGCTAATATTAATCGCTAAACTCTTGTCTTTTAACAGTGTTATATTATTAGAAGTCTCGAAATAGGTGGACCATAGTTCTTGTGATGTTCGGATTCCATTTAGCTCAATGACGTCTTTGATTTTAAAAACAGAGCCAACAAAGTATAGATACCAATTTTCTGTGACATTGAAATTGTAAACAACATCAAACCCAAAATCCTCAGTGCTTACTAAGTTAATCGGTGTGTAGCTAATAATGTTTGTCGCGTTGTCTTGTATAGGAAATTCTTCAATTTTGTTTTCAAAATGTTTAAAATAAGCTTCAAAAAATAAAGCATCGTTAAAAGAGACTCCAACTTTAACATGATCCATAAATTCTGGCAATAAATTTGGATTTCCTGTTACAAGATTATTGTCGTTTAAGAAGAATCTAAACGGATTTAAATCACTGTACTCTGGTCTAGCAATACTTCGCTTATAGCTTGAATAAAAACTAGTTTTATCTGAGCTTTGATACCTTATATTGGCATTTGGAAACCACTCGGTGTAATCTTGATTGCTATTTTGATTTTGACTAACCGATTTGGCATCAATTTTAGTTAGTTCGGTTCTCAGCCCTAGTCCAAAACTTAATTTTTCCCAAGATTTAGTAAAATTAATATAGGCCGCATATACGTCTTCATCATACTCAAAAGCATCAGAGTTTATGATATTCGGTATTTCCTGACCATTTATAATATCATTTTGATTTAAGCTGCTTGTCGTTTGAACGTTCGATGCCTTAATTCCAGATTCTAATTGCGCTTCACCTTTTATTGGCAGTACATAATCTATTTGACCTGTTAGAATATTAGTGTCTTGATTAGCTAAACTATTAAACGCCGTTTGATCTATTTCGCCTACGC